>ERZ1026998.58-NODE-58-length-45346-cov-6.473781_pt1 | contig 45346 bp, 38 predicted proteins | sample MGYA00519288_ERZ1026998 | MGnify/ENA primary metagenome ERZ1026998 (study PRJEB26926, sample SAMN06164454) | human gut metagenome | biome: ENVO:00009003; feature: ENVO:2100002; material: ENVO:00002003 | host: Homo sapiens | place: USA | collected 2012 ...
ACGAGATGTAGAGAGGTCTCGTGGGCTCGGAGATGTGTATAAGAGACAGGCTAAGACAGGCACAGGCTGGCCAGTGACACCGGAGGCATTGTATTACGGAATCCGTTTCTTGACAGAGCGTTACCATCTGCCGCTTTATATTACAGAAAACGGAATGTCCGATCTTGACAATATTTCCGCGGACGGACAGGTGCATGACAGCGAAAGAATCACATTTTTGGATGCATATCTGGGTGCTGTGCAGCGTGCGGTCAATGAGGGAGTGCCGGTGATCGGATATTTCCTCTGGACATTTCTGGATAACTTTGAGTGGGCAGAAGGTTACAAAGAGCGTTTTGGACTTGTTTATGTAGACTACACAACCCAGCGCAGAATTGCAAAAGATTCTGCCTACTGGTACAGAGAGGTAATGAAAATGAATGGAGAAAATTTAAGCTGTAACCAGCCATGTAAAGAAATTTTGTTTATGAATCCGGTATTTACCCACAACATCTGGGGCGGCACCAAGCTGCGTGAGGAGTTTGGCTATGCGATCGAGGGCGATGACATCGGAGAATGCTGGGGTATCGCAGCACATCCAAACGGAACCTGTACGATTGCAGACGGTGCGTATAAGGGAAAGAAATTATCCGATCTGTGGGAGGAACATAAAGAACTCTTTGGAAATACACAGGGGAAAGTATTCCCACTGCTGATCAAGATTATTGATGCAAAGGCAGATTTAAGTATTCAGGTACATCCGGATGATGCGTATGCGAAGGTTCATGAGAACGGATCCCTGGGTAAGACCGAGTGTTGGTTCATCCTGGATTGCAAGGAGAATGCTACGCTGGTAGCCGGACACAATGCGAAGACGAAGGAAGAACTGGAGCAGATGATCCATGAGGGCAGATGGAGGGAATTCATCCGTGAGATCCCCATTAAGCCCGGTGACTTTATCCAGATCGATCCCGGTACCGTACATGCCATTAAGGGCGGTACACTGCTTCTTGAGACCCAGCAGAGCAGCGATATTACCTACCGGGTGTATGATTATGACCGACTGAGTAACGGCAAGCCCAGACAGTTGCACATCGCCCAGAGTATCGACGTTATTACCGTACCTGCCAAATCCGCAGAGAACAGTGTGGTGCATACCGAGAAGAAGGACGATGCCATTCAGAAGCTGATCCAGTGCCCTTACTACACCGTATACCGTATTGATGTGGAGCATCGCGTGGAGACCTGGCAGGATAAGCCTTTTGTGTTGATGAGTGTGGTAGAAGGAGAAGGCACCCTGAACGGCACTAGATTAAAAAAGGGAGATCATCTGATTCTGCCCGATGGATACGGTAAGGTGGAATTACAGGGGAAGATGCAGATCATTGCGTCGACCATCTAGAAAATGAAAAGCGGCTCGCCGGAGCCGCTTATTTTTCATCAATCCTTTCAATTTTAAACACATTCAGCGTATCCACATCCGGGCAGGCAAAGATAGCGGTTCCCTTCGGATTTCCGGGGATTTCTCCACCATACCGGAGAATATCTACATAAGGAAACGCCACATGCATTGCCATGGGGCACAGGTTGCCGCGTTCTGTGCCAAAATCATAAGAATCGCCGATTTTATGTCCCCTGTGGCAGCCTTTTGTTCCTTTTTGGTCAATTAATGTAATCTGAATTCTGGGTCTGCTCATTCGTCCAATACCTCCAAACAGGTTTCTAAGGGGATTCCCTTGAATTTATCTGCATTCTCCGCATTTTTCATAATCATTGTCCGTACGGCATTCATTGCTTTATGTGTTGCGGTCTGCAAAGTCTCACCGTTCAATATTTTGGCCATAAAGATGGCAGAGAAGATATCGCCGGTACCCGGAAAACGAACCGGAATCTCATCAAAATCAATTTGAAAATACTTATTTTCTATATGGTCATACCCCATTACAGCTTTATTCACGGAATCTTTTACAATCGCACTGGTGATCACTACGGACTTTGTGCCCAATGCTCGCAGTGCATCAATCATTTTATGATAGTCTTCCTTGGTGATGCCGTCTGCTTCATAGGCGGTTCCCGTCAGATAACAGGCTTCCGTGTAATTGGGCACAATATAATCTGCCACGGAGATCAGCTTTCGCATCAGTTCCACCGTTTCTTCTGACATGCCGTTGTACAGCTTTCCATCATCGCCCATGATGGGATCTGTGAATACAGTGACGCCCTTAGCTGCATTCTCGATGCAGAACTCCGTGATCATCTGCGTCTGCTCTTTTGATACGATAAAACCGGTAGAAATGGCATCAAACTGAAAATCAAGGGCTTTCCATACACCCAAAGTGTTCTTCATATACTGTGTGGTATCCAGAATATCGAATTTTCCGTAATCCAAAGTATTGGATACGATTGCTGTGGGGAGATTGTAAGTCTCGTATTTCAGATAGGACAATACCGGAAGCATTGCAGATAATGCCACTTTGCCGTATCCCGCCAGATCATTGATCAATAACACTTTTTTTGCCATTTGTTTTCTCCTGTGTTCTCTGTAGTTTGCCGGACTTGAGTTTTATTATATACACTTAACGATTCGTGCGCAATATAGTATAATGAGCGCAAGAGAGCCAGAAAGCTGCTGGCAGATTTCTGGCGAACGGCGAATTTGATCACGATAGCTGCAAAGCAGCGTAGAGCATCGGAGATGCGAATCGTGATATAATGGACTCACCGGACAGTTTAAGGGGGATTGATGATGAATGATGCATGGTTAGATTTCGCAATTCGTATTCAAAGCATTGCGCAGGCAGGACTGCAATACGGAAAAGACAAATACGATATAGAACGTTATGAAGAGCTGCGCAGAATCTCGGCGGAAATGATTGCTGTAAGGACAGATATTCCCGTTGCCAAGGTTTATGATCTGTTTTGCAACGAAACAGGTTACCAGACCCCAAAAGTGGATACGAGAGCTGCTGTATTTGTGGATGGGAAAATTCTGCTTGTTCATGAAAACAACGGTACATGGTCGTTGCCCGGCGGATGGTGCGACGTTGACCAGTCGGTTGCTTCGAATACGGTAAAGGAAGTAAAAGAGGAAACGGGCTTTGCCGTGACGGCAGAAAAGCTGATCGCTGTTCAGGACTGGCGTAAGCATAATGTGACAAACTATGCATACGGAGTGGTTAAAATCTTCGTGCAGTGCAAATACGAAAGCGGTGAATTTGAAGACAATATCGAAACGACCGGCATTGCATTTTTTGATGAGGACACGCTCCCCGAAAATCTTGCGGTGGAAAAATGCACCAGGGAGCAGATACTGATGTGTTTTGCGGCACTGCAAGATCCGAATGCACCGACAGTGTTTGATTAAAGTGTATTAAGCTGTTTTGTTTATGTGATGAAATCATCAAGATTCAATGAAAAGGGGGATTGATTTCTCAACCCCTCATAATGTATAATCTACTTAGAAAGGTGGTCGGAGGTGAAAATTCCGATTCGCCCTCAGTTAAATGTTAGAAAAGAAATAGCATTCACTTTGGACGGTGGGATGCTATTTCTTTTTAGTATTATCGTCACCATGTCTGTCGATAAAAGATATTGATTAAAAAAATAGACAATAAAAGGGTAAGTTATATTATGGATACACTCAGAGATAAATTTTTCAAACAGCATTTATTATCGGATCAATTCCTGGATCTGATCGAGAAAAACAAGCGCCCCATGGACGAGCTGATGTCGTATTATCAGTGTGCCATCATGGAGGTGGAGACGAAATTCAAGGTATTGAATCAGGAGTATTCCCTGGAATACGACCGGAATCCCATCGAAGGGATTAAGACCAGAGTGAAATCGTATGACAGTATTCTGCGTAAGATCCGCCGGAAAAATATACCCATGACTATGGAAGGCATCGAAGAGAATATTCGCGATATTGCCGGAGTCCGGGTCATCTGTTCCTTCCCGGACGATATTTATGAGCTTGCGGAGAGTTTTCTGCGACAGGATGATATCACACTGGTGGAACGCAAGGACTATATCAAGAATCCCAAGGAGAGTGGCTACCGGAGTCTGCATCTGATCGTGCAGGTGCCGATCTTTTTGCAGAATACGAAAAAGCTGGTCTATGTGGAAGTGCAGTTCCGCACGATTGCCATGGACTTCTGGGCCAGTCTGGAACACAAGCTGCAATACAAGAAAAATATTCCGGAGAGTCAGGCAAAGTTCCTGAAGGATGAGCTGTATGACTGCGCACAGCAGAGTGCAGCGTTGGACAAACGGATGCAGAATATCCGGAATATCATTGCGGAAAGTAAAAGCGAAGAAGAGGCAAAACAGGATTTCCTACCGGTTTTTATGCGGGATGAGAGAGGCTAAAAACATGAAAATCAGAGATATTTTATCACAGGATACAGCAACGATTTCTTTCGAGGTATTTCCTCCGAAGAAGAGTACGGATTTTGAAAATGTGGAGAAGGCAGCGTTAGGAATTGCGGCTTTGCAGCCGGCATATATGAGCGTGACCTACGGAGCGGGCGGCAGCACGAAGGGACATACGATCGCGCTGGCCAGCGAGATTCAGAGGAAACATAACGTGCCTACAGTGGCACATTTAACCTGTGTCTGCGCAGAAAAAGACAGTATCCGCGCAGCACTGGACGAAATGAAGACGGCAGGTATTGAGAATATCCTGGCACTCAGAGGTGACATTCCGAAGGATTTTGATGGTGAGGTGTTTACCGATTTTACCCATGCTTCGGATCTGGTGCGTTTCATCAAAGAAAACGGAGATTTCTGTGTGGGCGGTGCCTGTTATCCGGAGGTGCATCCCGATTCTGCGAATAAGAATGCGGATATTCAGGGGTTAAAGGCAAAGGTGGATGCCGGGTGCGAGTATCTGACGACCCAGATGTTTTTTGATAACAATATCTTTTTCAACTTTATGTACCGTGTCAGAGAGGCAGGAATCACGGAGCCGATCATTCCGGGGATCATGCCCATCACTCGCGGCGTGCAGGTGAAAAATGCGGTAAAGCTGTCGGGCTGTAATGTTCCGGAACGCTTTAAAAATATCGTAGACCGTTTCGGAGACAATCCGGAAGCCATGAAGCAGGCGGGAATTGCCTATGCTACCGACCAGATCATAGACCTGCTGGCGAACGGCGTAAAACACATCCATGTCTATTCCATGAACAAGCCGGATGTGGCAGCAGGGATTCAGAAGAACCTCTCTGAAATTCTGAAAGCGTAAAATTTTCAAGAATAGATTGACAGGGATAAGAGATGCACTATCATTAAAAGAATAGTGCATCTTTTTTATGCAATTTTATGAAGATGAAAAGCAATAAATTATGAGAAGTGAAGAGAAAACAAGTATGATAAATGAAATGCAGAGAAAGAAAATATCCGGGCCGGACAGAATTTTGTCTTATTTTAAGATGCAGTGGCCGATTCTTCTGGCAGTGACTGTTTCCGGTCTGATCTATAACATCGGCCTTCTGGCCGGGCCCTGGTATGAAGGACAGATGACAGGATGCCTGGTAAATATTCTGGGAGGAAATGCCGGGTACAGCGATATGCTGGTCCTGGTGATCAGCTATGTCACGGTGATCGCTGTGGTGCAGATTTCCCGTTATATCAAGCGTTTTTATGTAAGACGTTTTGCCAATAATGTCAACCGGGACATGAAAGAGATTCTGTATGACAGTCTGGTACACAGGAGCCGTGCGCAGTTGGAAGAGGAAGGTGCCGGAAATGTCATGACCAAGGCTATTCTGGATGTGGATGACTGCGTGGAAGGCATGCGGAAATTCACCACCGAGATCTTTGATACCGGTGTGGCACTGGCGGCGTATGCGGGGCTACTGCTTTATTACGACTGGCGGTTGGCCATCTTAAGTATGCTCTTTTTGCCGGTGTCCTATGTGCTGGCGGAGAAAATGAAGGGCAATGTCCAGCGCACGGGAGCAGCTTTCAAGGAACAGTCCGGAATTTTAAGCGCTGCCACGCTTGACAGGGCTGCTAATGCCATTACCTATCGTGTCTATGGCAGAGAGAAAGAGCGGGAACAGGCATACGAGGAGAATCTTACGGCATATGAGAGATCGGCCGTGCGGGCAAATATCTGGAGTACTGCATTTCCGCCGTTATACCGGATCATCTCTATGACCGGCGTGCTGTTTATTCTGTATTTCGGCAGCAAAAATGTACTGGGAAATGGATGGAAACTGTGGGATGTGGCAGCGTTTACCACATTTTTATCCTGTTTTCTCAAGCTTTCGGTAAAGTCCTCCCATGCAGCGAAGCTATTCAATGCCGTACATAAAGCACAGGTCTCCTGGAAGCGCATCAAGCCGCTCATGAAGGAGGATTCCTACGAGGATGACAATAGGCTGCAGAAGCCGGGAACTTTGGAAGTATCCCATGTAAGTTTTGCTTATCCGGGTGGCGAGAAGATTTACGAAGATTTAAGTTTCCTGGCGGCACCGGGACAGATCATCGGTGTCACCGGTGCGGTAGCCTGCGGAAAATCTTCGCTTGGCAAGACCTTCCTCTGCGAGTACCCATACGAAGGCCGGATACGTTTTCATGGAAAGGAATTGTCCGAAATGACCAAAGCGGAGCGCACCGGAATGGTTGGCTATCTGGGGCATGATCCGGAGCTGTTCAATGACACGGTCCGTAACAATATACTGCTGGGCGATGATGACGATCCGGAGAAGTATCTGAAGGCAGTCTGCTTCGACGGTGAGGTGGCAGAGATGGAAGAGGGTATGGACACCATTGTAGGAAATGGTGGTGTCCGGCTCTCCGGCGGACAGGCGCAGAGACTGGCACTGGCGAGGACACTATGCCATAAGCGTCCGGTATTGATTCTGGATGATCCTTTTTCCGCACTGGATCGTAAGACAGAGGAAGAAGTGTTTGCTAACCTTAAGAAGCTGGCGTCGGACAGCATTGTGATCCTTTTGTCCCACAGACTTTATCTCTTCCCACAGATGAGTCAGGTGTTGTGGATGGAGGATGGAAAAGTGACCGCGGGAACCCATGAACAGATCCTTGAAAAGTGCCCGGAGTATGCGAGACTGTATGAAGCACAGGCAGGAAGCGATGGCAGTCGGGAGCATGCACCGCAGACACCGGGAGATCATAAAGCAGCGGACAAAGAAGAGAAGCCGGAAGAGAGGAGGGATTAGAAGTGCGTCAGGAAAAATTACAAATATCCGGAAGAAGTGTGTTCGAAGTGATTCGCCGCACTGTGCTGAAACAGAAAATATTATCCATGGGAATTGTGCTGGCAGTCGTGGGTGCAATCGTAACAGCTCTTTTACCGCCCTGGATTCTGGGAAGTATTGTGGACAGCATTACCGGGGGCAACAATGTCCCGGTGACATTGATCCTATTGTATTTTGCTTTTACCGTATTGACCGGACTGACGGAGAGCCTGAGAGAGAGCCTGTTGACGGTGTTCGGTCAGAAGATCACCCACGCACTCCGCAGCAGCCTCATGGATAAATATACGCATCTGACGGCAGGGGAACTGACGAAGCAGGAGCCCGGTAGTATCGTGTCCCGGTTCGTGGGAGATGTGGATACGGTGGAGAATCTGTTTACTTCCGGAATCATCAGCATGTTTGCGGATGCCTGTAAAATTGTGAGTATTCTGGTGGTGATCCGGATGAAAAACGCAGGGCTTGCATTGCTTCTGTTGGTGCTATTGCCATTTTTATACTGGTTTACCCGGACGGTGCAGAAGAACATGCTGAAAGCACAGATTGAGAACCGTCGTGCCGTTGGCAAAGCATCCGGACATGTGCCGGAGACACTGCATAACATCCGCACCATTCATACGTTGGGAAAAGAGCGCTACATGGAGCAGCGATATGATGAATATATTGCGGAGAGCTATCGCGCGATAGAACGTACGAATTTCTATGACGCCATCTACTCCCCGGTGATCCTGATCCTGAATGCTGTTGTGGTGGCTGTGGTGATGCTGTTCTCAGCCTCCGGCAATGCCAGAGTGCTGACTATGTTTGGAATGTCAGCCGGTACGGCGGTAGCTGTGATCAACTATATTTCGCAGATATTTACCCCGGTGGAGAGCCTGGGAATGGAGATTCAGACCATACAGTCTGCCATTGCCGGTGTACACAGGATCAATGAATTCTATGCGCTGGAGGAACTGCCGGAGCATGTACGAAACCAAAAAGAGACCTGCGAAAATGCAGAAGCTGCAGAAAAAGCTGCTGCTAATGTTGCAGCCTCAGATTCTGCATTTGTAGAACTGCAGCATGTGGATTTCGGGTATGATGACAGAGAGATCCTGCATGATTTAAGCTTCGCAGTCCGGACCGGAGAACAGGTCACCCTGTCCGGCAGAACCGGTGCAGGGAAGAGTACCATTTTCAAACTGTTGTTGGGACTCTATCAGCCGGGAGAGGGTAAAGTGCTGATTCAGGGAAGAGATGCTTTTCAGATTCCGGAAAATGAAAAGCGCAGTCTGTACGGCTATGTGGAGCAGACTTTTCACAGAGTACCCGGTACCGTGAAGGAGCAGATCACGTTATATGACGATTCTTTTACTATGGAAGAGGTACGGGAGGCCGCAAGGATTGCGGGACTGGATGCAACGATAGAGCAGCTGGAAAAAGGCTATGACACGCTCTGTACTTCGGAGATCTTCTCGCAGGGACAGTGGCAGCTGTTATCCATTGCCAGAGCCGCCGTGGCGAAGCCGAAGCTCCTTCTGCTGGATGAGATTACGGCAAATCTGGATGCCCAGACTGAGGAAGAGGTGTTGCAGGCATTGAAACGTGCCTCCGAGGGCCGGACTGTCATTTCTATTTCTCACAGGGTCAATGCAGAGACAGGACGGATTATATACATAGGCTAAGATGCCATAAGGATTATAAAACAAAACCCTCACGCAGGTGCGAGCACAGCGTGGGGGTCGTTTTAGATCCTGGCATTGTTACATCGTAATCCATCCGAAGGCATTTGCCACAGAGCTCAACAAGATAATGGCAGCAAATACCGGGCAGAGATACTTGATCATGAAGTTGAATATCTTTTTGCGGCGGAAAGCGGATTCTCCGTGCATGACTTCTTCTTCCACAGCCTTTACACCGATGACGCGGGATACCAGCAGACAGATGGTGATGGCAGCGATCGGCATCATCACGGAGTTGGTCAGGAAATCGAAGAAATCAAGGAACTGCATGCCGATGATCTTCACAGCACCAAGCGGTCCGTAACCCAGTGAGGATAACGTTCCCAGTGCCAGCATGATCACACCCATGATCACGGTAGATTTTTTACGACCCCAGCCAAGCTCGTCCTCGAAAGTAGACACAGCACTTTCGGTAAGGGCAATGGAGCTGGTCATGGCTGCGAACAGTACCAGTACGAAGAACATAATACCTACGAAGGTGCCCATTCCCATGCTGTCGAAGACTTTGGGAAGTGTGATGAACATCAGGGAAGGACCGGCCTGTAAGGTATCGGGATCTCCACCGGAGAATGCGAACACGGCGGGAATGATCATCAGACCTGCCATGATGGCAATAGCGGTATCGAAGATTTCTACATTTTTCGTGGAACCTTCAATGGAGACATCTTTTTTCATATAAGAGCCGAAGGTGATGAGAATACCCATGGCAATGGACAGAGAGTAGAACATCTGCCCCATGGCAGCGACCACTGTCATCCAGGAGAAATTCGCGGGATTCGGGATCAGGAAATACTTCACACCGCTCAGTGCTCCCGGTCTGGTAACGGAATAGACTGTGATGACCACGGAGAGCACTACCAGGATCGGCATCATAATGCGGGATACGCGCTCGATACCGTTGCGGACACCGGCGTAGATGATGCCCAGCGTACACAGAGTGAATACGATAAAGCACAGCTCAGTAGAGACACCATTGGAAATAAACGTGGAAAAATAACCGTCTGCTGCCAGATCATGTCCGTGACCCTTGGCATATTCCACCAGATATTTGATCACCCATCCGCCGATGACGGAATAATAAGGAACGATCAGAATAGGAATAATAGCGTTGATCCATCCGCCGAAGGACAGCCATTTGGATTTTCCGAAGGTATGAAAGGCCCCCACGGGACTTTTACCTGTCATGCGTCCCAGTGAAGTCTCTGCCACGATCATGCTATAACCGAAGGTAAGCGCCAGAATAATATAGATCAACAGGAAGATACCGCCGCCGTATTTGGCTGCCAGATACGGGAAACGCCAGATGTTGCCCAGGCCTACTGATGCTCCGGCAGCCGACAGGACGAAACCGATCTTGCCGGAAAATGAACTTCTTTTATTATTTTTGTGATTCATAGTTTAATCTCTCCCACACTTAATATTTTGTCACAAGTAGATTAAGTGTAACACAGAAATATAGGAAATACAAAGAAAAAAACATTTTGGTAAATGTCACATAATTTCTCCATGCTTTCCACATACTACCCACACAGCACAATTATGGAAAGTAATCTGGAAAGCAGGAGGTTTATCAATGAAAGCAACCGGAATTGTAAGAAGAATAGATGACCTGGGACGAATTGTGATCCCGAAGGAGATCCGCCGCACGTTACACATCAGAGAGAGTGACCCGCTGGAGATCTTCACCGACAGAGAGGGGCAGGTGATTTTGAAAAAATATTCCCCCATCGGAGAAATGACAACTTTTGCAAGACAATATGCGGAAAGTCTTGCGCAGGTGTCCGGACATACGGCACTGATTGCAGACAGGGATCAGTTTATTGCGGTTGCAGGTGGCAGTAAGCAGCTGCTCAATAAGGCAGTAAGCCGTCAGCTGGAAGAGAAGATCAATAACAGAGAGACTGTGATCGCTGCAAAAGGAGACCGCAACTACGTCAACATTGCGGAAGACATTGCCGTGGACTATGCCTGGCAGTTGATCACCCCGATCCTATGCGAGGGAGATATCATCGGAAGTGTGATCCTGTTGGAAAATGACGGGAAGAGCAAAATGGGAGAAGTGGAACAGAAGCTTGCGCAGTCTGCGGCAGGCTTCCTGGGCAGGCAGATGGAGCAGTGATTACTTTGTTTATTTACAATTTGAAATAGAAAAGTGCAACCAGTTGCAAAACTCTATTCCGAAAATGAAGCAAGTATATTGATTTTCAGTTAAATTATCCATATAATAGAATAGAAAAGTGTAACTAGTTGCAAAAACCTATTCCAGGGAGAAAATATATGGATATTCGCAGAGATTTCTATTTGGAAAAGTTAATAAAAAGAAAGAGCAATGGATTAATCAAGGTGATTACCGGTATTCGAAGATGTGGTAAGTCTTATCTGCTGAATAACATTTTCTATCATCATTTGTTAGATTCCGGTGTGGAAGCAGACCATATCATACGGTTTGCCTTTGATTCTGCGGATGATCTTTACCTGATCGGTGAAAGTCTTATTCAGATCGAGAAGGAAAAGAGGGGTGCGGATCCGGAGAAATTTATGGCATATATTCGGTCGAAAACTACAGGAGAGGGAATATATTATCTGCTGTTGGATGAAATTCAGATGCTGGATTGTTTTGAGGCTGTTTTGAATGGATACCTTCGTAAAGAGAATATTGATGTGTTTGTGACGGGAAGTAACGCAAAACTGTTGTCAAAGGATATTGCTACGGAATTTGCAGGCAGGGGTGATGAAATTCATATGTACCCTCTCAGCTTTGCTGAATTTATGTCTGTTTATAACGGAGATAAATATACCGGGTTATCTGAATATATGCTTTACGGTGGAATTCCATTAGTGGTTCTGCGGGATGGTGCCGTGGATAAGGCAACAGCGCTGCAGAATTTATTTAACGAAATTTATATCCGTGATATTACGAAACGGAATCGTATAAAGAATATTGGGGAATTGGAAGATCTGCTAAATATTCTTTCCTCTGCGATCGGTTCGTTGACCAATCCGGAAAAACTAAAGAACACTTTTAAAACCGTGAAGAAATCTAAAATTACGTCTGCAACCATAAAGAAATATTTGGATTACTTTGAAGATTCTTTTTTGATAGAGTCAGCACAGCGTTATGATATTAAGGGAAAGTCATATATAGAGACTCCTAAGAAATATTATTTTTCTGATTTGGGGCTTCGGAATGCCAGAATTAATTTCCGACAGTTGGAGCAGACACATTCCATGGAAAATGTAATCTATAACGAACTCCGAATGCGGGGATATAGTGTGGATGTAGGTGTTGTCCCTATCGCAGAAAAAGATTTGGAAGGAAAGGTAAACCGCAGGCAGCTGGAAGTGGATTTTGTCTGCAATCTTGGTTCTGCCAGATATTACATTCAATCGGCATATTCTCTTCCGGATGAAGCAAAGCGGACGCAGGAAATCCGACCGTTCCGGAAGATTGATGACTCTTTTAAGAAAATTGTCATTACAAAAGATATTGTGCAGCCATATTATGATGAATATGGTATTCTGACAATCAATATTTATGATTTCCTGTTGAATCCGGAATGCCTGCAAGGTTAAAGATAACAAGATCAGAAACAAATAAAAAACGGTCGTAACCGGGTTAAGATACCACCTGGTTACGACCGTTTGTCTTACCGATATATAATTTCTCATCAGCTTCTTTTAATAATGTATGAACATCTTTGTCAGACTCACAGACCAGTCCGAAGGTCATATTTATCTTCACGTGTTGCCCCTCGTAGAGTGTATCCAGTTCGTGGATTTTGTCCATGAGAAGCTCCAGTTGTTTCCGTGCTTCTGCAAGATCTACATTTTCAAACACCAGTAGAAATTCCTCACCACCCCAACGCGCGGTAAAGCCACGGCGCCACATATGCTGCTTTAGCAGGGCAGAAACATTTTTCAGTACGGCATCCCCACATTCGTGACCGTAGGTATCGTTAACCTTTTTGAAAAAGTCAATATCTCCGATGGCGAGCGCAAAAGAATGGCGGGAAGATTGGGCTTCCTCGAAGATCTGGCGCAGCTTTTTTTCCCCGCTGCGTCGGTTGTACAGCTCGGTCAGGGCATCCTGCTCGATCATGGTACGAAGAGAGCGCTGCATGGACAGGGCACAGCGACCGATATCACCTAATTCATCACTGCGTTTTGTTACGGAATGATCTAGTGTGGCGTTCAGATTCCCGGAGGCTACCTCCGACAGGAAGCTGTGAATATGGAGTAATACAGCCACGAATCTTCTGGTGTAAAAATAGATGCAGACAGCCACGAGAGCCACAAAACCGATGATCAGCCATGTCAGCGGATAGACATAACGTTGAATGGATTGAGATACGGCGGCACTGGATTTTCCTATAAAAAGCATGCCAACTATGCTGCCGTCCTGATTGCGGACAGGACTATAATAGGAAAAATAAGTCTTTCCATTGATCAGAGTGTTGATATAAAAATGATCTTCACCGGTATTCAGGACATCACGGATCACCACATCCGGAGCACCGGAGCCGACAATGCGGTCACCCTGGGTATTATACAGAGTCGTCAGAATGCGGGTATCCTGATAGAACAGGGTGATGTCCAGTCCGGTATCCTCTTTGAATTGATCAAACAGAGAATATTCACGGGTGATATCTACATCGCCCTTATACAGAAGGTAGGCAACATCACCTTCCAGCCGGTAATCGCCAGGATAGGCAGCGTTCAGAAGTGTAGTGGCACTTTTTGTGGCATCATACAATTCACGTTCCACTTCCTGATACATAGTTTTTGTGAACCATTGGGAAGTGAAAAATAACATGACGATCCCTAGCGCCAGCAGGGGAATCAGGCCGATCGCCTGCAGAGTATATGATATTTTACCGCCGCTTCTTTTCGGCGCATTTTGCGTATTTTCCATAGAATCGCTGCCCCTTCCGGTAAGATCGGTACACATATCAGTCTTAAAATAATTATATGAAATAAATGTCGGAAAAGCAAGAAAGAAAAGCTTTCTAAGCAAATCATAACTATAGAGTAAAGTTTTTGTCAGTTGAATAAAAGAAAAAGAGAGAGCACCAACATCTCTGTTATAATGGATTTGACTAGAATCTAAAACACAGTCGATGGAGGTACTCTCATGAAAAACATTATAGCATACTCAGCGGAAAAGCTGTACAGGGATTTTGAAAAGGCGGATGAACTTTTTCTCTTATCCGGGATGAAGGATATGGAGTTGTACGAGAAACAGCTTGCGGAGGCTGCGAGAAAGGCAACGGCGGAGCATATGGCAGCCCTGTACAGCGACATGGACCGTATGCTGTGTGAGGATATTTCCAGAGCAGAAAAATATACCAACCAGAGGCATGATGAACGCCAGCTGCTGACGACAGTGGGACCGGTCCGTTTTACCCACACGCTGTTCCGGAGCCGTAAGGACGGAACCTGCCATTATCTTCTGGATGAATGGATGAAACTGGATGCCCATGAAAGACTGAGCAGCCGTGCGGAAGCTGAGGTGCTGGCCGAAGCGGTAAAGACCAGCTATGCCAGTGCCGCCAGGGTACTGGGAGAAGATTCGTTGATCAGCAAGACTGCTGTCATGGATAAGGTACATGGAATCCAGACAGAACTGCCCTTCCCGAAGCCGGAGAAGAAAAAGCGTGTGGAATACCTTTATGTCGAGGCAGACGAGGATCACATTCACAAGCAGGAGAAAAACGGAACAGAGAAGAAGGGCAGCATGATCGGGAAGCTGTTGTATCTGTATGAAGGACAGGAAAAGAAAGACGGGCGGAAGGAACTGAAGAATGTCTTCTACCTGGGAGGTCTTTGCAGCGGAGGAGAAGCAAACAGACATCTGTTTGAACGGATGCAGGAATACATCGACACGAACTACGAGAGCCGGTATCTGAATGCGGTGTATATCAGTGGAGATGGAGGAGCATGGATCAAAGCAGGGGCGGAATCCATTGAAAAAGGAGTTCCGGTACTGGATAAGTTCCACATGATGAAATATATCAACAAGGCAGCCAACCAGATGCTGGATGAGGCAGGAGAAGCCAAAGGACGGCTGTGGAAAGCCCTGTATAAGGGAAAGAAGAAAAAGTTTGTAAAGACCATAAAAGCTATCCGGAAATGTGCACCAAACGAAAACGTAGTGAATGACTGTGAGGAGTATCTGCTGAACAACTGGGACAGTGCAGTGAGAAGAATGCAGGATAAAAATGTCTATGGATGCAGTGCAGAAGGACATGTGAGCCATATGTATTCCGACCGTATGAGTTCCCGCCCGATGGGCTGGAGTGAAGCCGGAGCGGATGCGATGTGCCAGCTGAGATGCTATGTGAAGGATTACGGAGAAGAAAAGATACTGGAACTGGTAAAGTACCGTCGCAGCCATAAACAGGAGGAGGCAACGGGAACCGAGGGGATATCCGTGCGTCCAAACAGGGGATATATGAGGAGTCTGCTGCTCCACCATCATGACAATGACAGGGTATACATCGAAAAGATGCAGGCAACCATTCCGAGTATAGACATACGGAAAAAGCTGGCGATCCGGGAGCGTCTGGGTGGTATTTGACAAAAGGCCATGGGAGAAGTAGACTATGAGAAAACGATCTGGGCAAGTCTATAGCAGGGAATCTTCTGCGACTCTCCAACTGACAGTAAGTTTACTCTATCCATTCTTGCGCAGATTCCTGCCATGGGGTATGATAACAGAGTAACAACTACGAATTGTTTCTGAAGGATTGGTTCGGATGAATACAAAACCGGAGAAAGGAATGGACATAAAGATGAAAGTACAGGAGTTAATTGACAATGTCATTGAAAAATGCGGGTTAAACCGGCTGGACAGAACCTGCGACCAGTTGATAGAGGGTGACCCGGAAATGGAAATTACCGGAATCGTGACTACTTTTATGGCAACGGTGGATGTGATTAAAAAGGCGCACGAACTGGGTGCCAATCTCATTGTGACCCATGAACCTACCTATTTTACCTGCAATGACGACAGGGAGTGGGAGGAGCAGGATTCCGTTTATCTGGAAAAAAGAAAACTGATATTGGACTACGGAATCGCAATCTGGCGGATGCACGACTACATCCACATGGCAGTGGAAGGGGATGGAATTTACCAGGGACTCATCCGGGAACTGGGATGGGAAAACTATCACATCCCCAAAATGTGTTCAAAAGAGCGGAAAATTCTCAGAGAGTCGGATTTTTGCTATAAAATCCCTAAAACAACCGTGGGCGAGCTGGCAAAGGAGTTAAAAAGCAAACTCCACATGGATGTGATGCAGATTGTAGGAAAGCCGGAGACCCCGGTGGAACGGGTAGGAATTTTAATTGGCGGTGGCAGCCTGGGACTGGGCAAAGAGTACACACCCATGCAGCTTATGGAGGAAGAAAGTCTGGATGTCATTGTCTGCGGTGAAATCGTGGAGTGGACACTTTGCGCTTATGTGAGGGATGCGTCCATGATGAATATGAACAAGGCATTGATTATTCCCGGACACAACCGCACAGAGGAGGCAGGCATGAAATATCTCCCGGAGTGGCTGCAGCCCCTCGCCCCTGGAGTTCCCATCCAGTTTGTGGAGGCAGGAGAACCTTTTACCTATTTGTAAACCATTTCTTGCGCTCGCCTTTATTTGATGATATGCTAAATATGGTTATTTTCTTAGAAGGAGAGGGATTGGTATGGCAAGCAGTTTATTAAGTCTTTTTATTTTTTACATATTCTTTTTTGTGATTATCCGTGGGGTCAGGAAAAGGTCCAAGGGCAGTGAGGTGAAACCCAACACACCGGCGAAGTCTGCACAGCAGTCAGCGGAGGTGTTCCGTAACTCGTAGCCGGTGCAGTCCAGACCCGCCACCACAAGCCGTCCGGCAGCAACTTCTTATCCGTCCCACAGCGCGGTAAGCAATACTTCCCAGGCGAAAAAGCCTGCGCCTGCCCAGAGTGATCCGTCCAAGCACAGCACCATGGGGTATCTCCATGAGAAGGCAAAGCAGGACGAGGAGGAGCACCGCAAGGAGGAGGCGGAAACTGCACGGAAAATGCGACAGCGTTCCGATGGACGGACTCCCGGCAGGCAGCTTTTGCTGGGTGACCCGGTTCCTGCAAACTGCAGATGCGTAATCTGCGGGTACTGTGGCGCGGAGAATCTACTGCCTTTGAATTCCAGAGACAGATATTGCTGTTATTTCTGCAGGGAGGCGTTGGAAAAATAAAAATGGTACAGCCGTCATTATTGTAAGTAATGGCGGCTGTTTTTTCTATGGGCTTTAGCCTGTTGAGTGCATCGGAGTTTCTCCAAACGGAGAAATGGAGATGTGCGAAACAATAAACCACCTGCTATGCGGGTGGTGGGCAGGTGCTTATAGCACAATCACCTTTCCAAGGTATAATAGAGGTGTCCAAGCCACTACTACAGAAAGGAAAGGTGATTAAAATGGCCAATAAGACCAACGATTTAGCACACACAAAGTGGATGTGTAAGTACCATATCGTCTTCACTCCAAAGTATAGACGAAAAATAATTTATAATCAATACAAAGAGAGCATTAGATATATTTTGAAACAATTGTGTGCATACAAAGGAGTAGAGATTATAGAAGGGCATCTTATGCCCGACCATATTCATATGTTAGTAAGCATACCACCGAAATACAGTGTGTCACAGTTTATGGGATACTTAAAGGGAAAAAGTGCACTTATGATTTATGATAAGCACGCAAACCTAAAGTATAAATTTGGAAACAGACATTTCTGGTCAGAAGGATACTATGTAAGTACAGTAGGACTTAATGAGGCAACTATAAAAAAGTATATACAAGACCAGGAGAAGTACGATATCATGCAGGATAAACTCAGTGTGAAGGAGTACGAGGACCCCTTCAAGGGGTAGCCGGTAATACAGACGCCCTTTGAAGGGCGGCGACGAGTCAAGGGCGTAGTGGCTTGAACAAAGTGAAAGCCAGCGTCTTTAGGCGCTGGCCGGTAACAGAGGCTTATAGCCTCAGAGCAAACCACCCGTTAGACGGGTGGTGGTGATTGTCAGCCTTGTTAGTCTTTGTTATAAGATTTTCAAGGCGAAAAAATAGCCGCCATTACTACCAATAATGACGGCTGTGCCTGTTTAGGCATTTAAGCTAATCTTATTTGGGGTGAGCCGTGTTACAGCGTTCCCTTTGTATCTTCATTATAACAAATCGGCAGAAAATCTCAATACCAATTTTACCTTTACAGCAAATGTTCAGGTACTTGTGAACAATAACTTCCTCATGCTACAATGACATCAACAGGAAAAGGAGGCGGGACAATGAAATTACTGATTAAACAGCGGGTGTTTTCGTGGACAGATACCTACGATATTTATGACGAGGATGGCAAACCGAAGTATTTTGTTAAAGCGGAACTTTTCCGTCTGGGGCATCAACTTCACGTGTATGATAGTGCCAACCGGGAAATTGGCATGGTAAAACAGCGGATTTTCACTTTTCTGCCAGTCTTTGACATTGAAATTGATGGGCAGACTTTTGGGAGTATTGAAAAGCAGTTTACTTTTTTCAAGCCCAAATACCATCTGGACTATAATGGATGGCGCTGTGAAGGGGATTTTTTGTCCTGGGACTACGATGTGTATTCCGGCTGCAGCGTGATGGTTCACATTTCCAAGGAACTGCTCCACTGGGGAGATACTTATGTCATTGACATTATGAACCCGGAGGATGAAGTGGTGGCGCTTATGCTTGCCATCGCCATTGATGCCGCCAACTGCACCAAGGGGAATTAAGAGAGACAAGTGTATTTCTTTATTCGGGCAGTCGCAGCTGTTTGATATCCACAGTGATAAAGCGGATATGCTTGTTCATCCAGTCACCGATGAGCCCTACGGTTTTTCCCATGGTAAAGGCGGCGAGGATGGTGCCGATACCCAGCCCTTTCAAATGCCCTAGAAAGAGAAGTGTCATTCCGGCAGTCACAGCCAGACAGATTACATCGAAGGACACTTTAATATTGGAATATTTGGTGTGGAGAATTTCCGAAAGTTCCCGGGGAAACAGATCCGTAGGAGTGATAGGAAGTCCACAGCGGTTGGACAGAGCGATGCCGAAACTGAGAATCAGATAACTCAGCACAAAATACAGCACCCGGCAGGGCAGTGCGGTGGGCAGAATGGAAATCCAGAGTTCGTGGACATCCAGCAGTTCACTGAAAGCGAATCCTACTACAAAGCTGAACAAATAGGACGGAATGAACCGTTTGCGGAGAATCATCAGGCTCAGAACCAACAGTCCCTGGAAAATGTAAGTCCAGGTTCCCAGGGAAATTTTGGGAAAAACTTCTGAGAAAGCGTAGGGAACACTGGAAATTGCGGAGATGCCCGCACCGGAATACAGCATCAGAACCACGCCAAAGCTGTTGATAATCACTGCGGCGGCAAGTGCCAGCTCGCCACGCCATATTTTATAAGAAGAAATAGAAGATGTCTGGTTCATAAGTTACCTCTTTTCTATTATTTGACCGACATTAGTCTAGTAGCAATAGAGATAATTAGCAAATAAATAATTTTAATCAAACAATAGTTTTTATCTATAAAACAATGAATCTATTTTATTTACGTTATTTTGTTACATTAGCAAAGGTACAACATTATACGAAAGCGGCGGAACAGCTCTGTATCGCCCAGCCCAGTCTCAGCCACGCCATCACGCAGTTGGAGAAGGAACTGGGCGTTCCTCTTTTTGAAAAAAATGGGCGCAGAACCGTACTCACCCGCTTTGGAGAGGAATTTCTGGTCTGTGCGGAGAAAACCCTGGCAACGTTGGACGAAGGGATGACTTCCATACAGCGCAGTGCCAGGGGGGAGGGGCTGATTCGTCTGGGGTTCATCCGCCCGCTGGGGGTGGAATTTATTCCTGCCCTGGCATCGGAATTTCTGAAAAGAAATGGGGATTTGGAGGTGCAGTTTACCTTTCACACGGGAGTCACGGCGCAGCTTTTGGACGGACTGAAAGTGGGAAGTTACGACCTGGTTTTCTGCTCCGAGCCACCGGAGAACCTGAATCTGACTGCCATTCCGGTGCAAAAACAGAAACTGGTTCTCATCACCCCCAAGGGACATCCCCTTGCCGCCAGAAAATCTGTGGATTTGTCGGACACCCTCCCTTATCCCCAGATTTACTTTGAAAAAAGTGCGGGAATCCGCGGCGTGATTCAGGGTATGTTTGAAAAAATCGGCATGGAACCCCACATTGCCTACGAGACGGAGGAGGACGAGGTGGTTGCCGGACTGGTGGCAAAAGGCTTTGGCATCGCCGTGGTGCCTTATATGGATTTGCTCTTAAAGCTGGATGTGGAGATTTTGCAGATTGATTCCCCCACCTATGAGCGGTCGTTATTTATGGTTCACGATGAAAAAGTGTTCCTGCCGCCGGTGGTGGAGCGCTTTCGCCAGTTTGTGCAAAACAGCGACACTCTCCATTCGGGGATGATAAAATTCTGAGGAAAAGGAGATGCCCATGACAGAGCATTACAATCTACCGATTTTATTTACGGAGGAGGAGCGCCAGCGGTACGCGGCGTGGGGAATCAAAAAAGAAAAGACGTTACTGCCCTTTGGCATAATTGCCGCCATCATTGAGGTGCTGGGGGTGACGGCATTGGTGATTTATCTGTTGGGTGTCCGGTCACGGGAACCATATTTTTCCACCTTTCTGTCTACCTGGGGAAATGTGATTGGCAGCGTATCTTACTGGGTAACTCTGGCTGCCATGATTCTTGTATTGAAGCCTTTGGCTCTGCTGTTTGACCTGATTTTTAAGAAACCGGCAGACCCGAAAATGCTTCATCTGGAACCACGGGAGGATGGTGTGGTTTATCATCTTTCCTGCAAGGAAAAAGTTCTTCAACAGGGAAAACTTTCCTGGGAGGAATGGAAACAGGCAGTGAACCCTGATACAAACCGGATTTACATCGAAGGACAGTGGCTGACCATCGGTGCCAACACCATCGAAACCATTTATCCCAAAGAAAAGTGCAGACCCTGGCTGGACCGTCCAGGGGAAAAAATCGACGGAACCATCCAGCTCGCCACCATTCAGAAAAACTTAGAGGGTTACCGGGCATCTCTGGAGGAAAAGAAAAGGGAAATGGAGTGGCTGAAAAACCATGGATAAAATTTATATTTCGCATTATCACTCACCTATAGGTGAGATTACCATGGCAGGTAACGGCGAGGCGCTTATCGGGCTTTGGTTTGATGGGCAGAAATATTTTGCAGATACCATTGACAGGGATGTGGAAGAACAGGAACTGCAGGTTTTTGCAGAGACAGACCGATGGCTTACCCTGTATTTTCAAGGACAGGAGCCGGATTTCACACCGCCCATTGCTTTTGGTGCAAAAGTTTCGGAATTCCGCAAGGAAGTGTGGAAAATTCTGCTGTCTATTCCTTATGGAAAAACCCTGACCTACGGGGACATTGCCAGACAGATTAGTGCCCGGCAGGGTATCGACAGGATGTCTGCCCAGGCGGTGGGTGGCGCTGTGGGGCACAATCCCATCTCTATTATTGTTCCCTGTCACCGGGTGGTGGGAACCAACGGGAGCCTTACCGGATATGCCGGTGGCATTGATAAAAAAGTGAAACTATTGGAACTGGAGGGGAACGATATGTCGAAATTTTTTGTTCCCACCAGAGGGACGGCATTGTAGGAGGAGAGAAAACGGCATTGTAGGAGGAGAGAAAAATACCTTGACGCAACCCCTCCCAGTCTGTTATTCTAAAGTTGCATATTTGGGATTCCTATCTGTTTTTTCAAAGGACTATTCAGTCGTTCAATCCCATTTGTTTTGGTACGAAGAATTTGAGGTGTACTCTTAGCTTTTTGTATACAATTTTTGAATTTTCACTGCCGCGTAACTTTATTGATTTTAGCAGGCAGAGCAGTATATAATAAAAGGGTAAGTACGACTCTCCTGCGCCAACTGCAACGTGGGAGGTAACGATGGATTCTCTTGCAGAAAAAAGGGAGCGGGTAAAGAAACTACGCCCCATTGATGATGTGTTTTTTGAAGTGCTGGCGGATGACCTGGAGGTATGCCAGGAAATACTGCGGACAATTCTGAAGGATGACAGGCTGATTGTGGAAGATGTCATAGTCCAGAGCAGCCACCGGAATGTCTGGGGAAGGTCAGTACGGCTGGATGCCCTGTGTATACTTGGGGATGGCAGTCGATGCGATATTGAAGTTCAGCGGGCAAACTCCGATAACCATTTAAAGAGAGCCAGGTACAATGCGGCGTGCATTGTCACAAAGAACACAGACCCCGGCGAGCGTTTTGAAAAAGTCCCCAGAGTGATTATCGTCTACATTTCCGAAAAGGATTTTCTGGGATATGGGAAAACCATTTACCATATTGACAAGGTATTCGGGAAAACGGAATTGCCATTGATGACGGTCTGCTGGAAGTATTTGTAAATATGAAAGTGGATGACAAAACCGAGATAGCGGAACTGATGAAGTGCTTTAGTGAGACGGAAATCGACAATCCGAAGTTTCCGAAACTGTCCAGGCGGGCTAAATTTTTGAAAGAGAGTGAAGGAGGAATGATGGTAATGTGTGACGTGATGGAAGAATATATGGCAGAAGAACGGAAGAAATTCTTAACCTTAATTGGTTCTATGATAAAAAACAATGACAGTGACAAAATAGAGCAGCTGCAAGACCCGGAATTTTTGCAGGAAATGCTCCACAAATACGGACTGGAATAACTCTATCCGCAGAACGACGATTACAATACAAATCTACCACAAGGCAGTCACACCGTGACTGCCTTGTTCCCCCTTTACCCCAAAAATGAAATAATCTACAAATACCCCACAGCTAAACTTCCCACCTCAACCCTCCCATCTCCCCTTTCGATAGTCCCCAACCTTTTTACACATTCTGAAAAAATGTTCCAAACCCATAAAAATATCTTGAAAATAATTTCCGAACCGTCAATAATAGAAGGAAACAAACAAAAACCACCCCCACAAAACTCATAGAGTGGTAAAAAGGAAGGTATTACAACATGAAAATAGTAGCAGGCATTGACGGTGGAGGGACCAAAACCAAGGTTATCTGCCAGGATTTGCAGGGGCAGACCATCGCGGAAGAAAAATTCGGCGCCTTTAACCTAAACAGCATCGGCGAAGAAGGTTTTACCGCGTTGATGAAACAGATTTGCGAATTTTTGCAAAACAAAGGGGAGTGTGTTTCCCTGTGCATCGGTGCGGCGGGTGTCAGCAATCCCCAGATGCGTGGACTGGTGGAGCAGGCGATGAACCAGGCAGGCATCGAAAAATGGGAACTGGTGGGTGACCACGAAATCGCCCTCTGGGGCGCATTGGAAGGAAACCCCGGCGTATCGCTGGTAGCGGGAACCGGTTCTATCTGCTGTGGCAGGAATGCTGAGGGTGACAGCATCCGCGCAGGCGGCTGGGGACACCTCATCGGAGACGAGGGAAGTGGCTACGCCATCGGCAGGGATGTCATCAAGGCAGTGGCACACTTCTGGGATGGCTACGGCGAACCCACCTCTTTGGCGAAACTCTTAGCAGAACAGCTCCAGCTGGATGACCGCCAGAAGGTCATTACTTATGTATACAAAAACGACAAAAGCTATGTGGCACAGGCATCCCGGCTGGCAGAACAGGCAGCAGCCCAAGGAGACGCGGTGGCTTTACAGATTTTGCAGGACAATGCCTGCCAGGTAAGCCGCCAGGTAGCTGCCGTGGTGAAACGCCTCCGCATGGAACAGGGAGAGGTTGCCCTGTTGGGAGGACTATTGGAAAATGACACGGCATACCGGAAATTTGTAGTGGCAGAAATCGAGAAAACCTGCCCCGGTTTCACCTGTGTGGCACCCAGACAAAACGCCGCCGTGGGCGCAGTGATGATGGCGCAGAAGTGGGTATAGGAGGACACTACCATGTCAGATATGCTGGTAAAATTATACGCCCTGCCGGAAAGAGCGCAGGACACGGACAAAGACTACGAGATTATCCGCCCCATGGCGCCGGACAAGTTCCGGGTGGTGGAATGGGTGAAGGAGCACAGCGGCATCTCCGCCGCTGGGGAATGTGATGTCTGCTTTTCCCACACCCCGGTGAGCATGTACATCGCCGTCCGCGGCAGGGAAATCCTGGGCTACGCCTGCTACGACGCCACAGCCCCCGACTTTTTCGGCCCCACCAGAGTTTCCGTGGAGGAACAGGGCAAAGGCATCGGCAGGGAACTGCTTTTGGCGTGCCTGGAATCCATGAGGGAGGAGGGCTATGCCTATGCCGTCATCGGCAGCGTGGAGGGCGCCCGTCCCTTCTATGAGAAATGTGTCAACGCCGTGGAAATCCCCGACTCCAGACCGGGTATTTATCAAAACTTTCTGGGAGGTAGACCATGAAAAGAAACCCCTTGATTCGTATGCGGGAAATGTACGACAGCCTCAGCAACTCTGAAAAAACTGTCGCAAAATATATTCTGGAGGACCCGTCCCTGGTGATGCAGTACAACATCCGGGAACTGGCAGCCAGACTCTATGTCTCTCCCGCAACCGTTGTCCGTTTAAGTCAGACCCTGGGCTTTAAGGGCTACCGGGAATTCAAACAGGCGATGGTCTACGGACTTGCCCAATATGAAAATAATGGAAAAGAACATTTAAGTGACATCGGCAGACAGGACACCATTCAGGAAATCGCAGAGAAAATCACCTACCAGAACACAAAATCCCTGGAGGAAACCCTCAGCTTTCTGGACGTGGAGGTGATACAGAAATGCGTGGAGCATTTGTGCCAGTGCCGCCAGGTACTCCTCTTTGGCATGGGCGCCTCTCTCTGTGTTGCCAAAGACGCCAGCCTAAAATTCCTTCGTGTGAATAAATCCTGCTTTGTCATGGATGACTGGCACTCCCAGTATCTCCTGGCGCAAAATTCCACCAGCGAGGACTTTGCCATCATTTTCTCCTATTCCGGGGAAACCAGCGAAATGATTAAATGCGCAGAGCAGTTGAACCTAAACGGCACCCCCCTGTTAGCAATCACCCGCTACGCCGAGTCCACCCTTTCCGGCAAAGCGGACTATCTGCTGTACACCTCCGCGAGAGAGGCACTGTTCCGCCGGGGCGCCAGCTCCTCCCGTATCTCCCAGCTTAACATTATGGACATTCTCTATACCGCCTATGTCAACACCAACTATGAAACATTCCTGGGAAGATTCAACAAAACTTACATCACAAAAGAGCAGCAGCCGGAATAAAAAAAGCTCAGCTTTAGGCAATTTGCCAAAGAGGACTGTAGGAAAGCAGGGTTCTTAGGCAAATGTAACAACCGGTGAAACAAAGTTTCATAATAAAGTCAAATGCTTGAAAACAAGTTACCATCCTGCTATCATAGCATCATCCACTTGATGGAGTACATATTCAACACAGTTTGTTGGAACGGAGGAAAAGTATGAAGAAAAAGTTAGTAGCAGTTTTAATGACAGCAGCTATGGTAACCTCTCTTGCAGCTTGTGGCAGCTCAGACGCTCCCGCCGCAGAGACTACAGCACCTGCTGAGACAAAGACAGAAGAAACAGCAACTGCTGAAGCAGAAGTTTCCGATGCAGAAGATACCATCACCATTATGGTACCGCCTATCACCGGAACTTATGTTGAGAAGTTAGATACATGGGTTAAAGAGTATCAGGAAACCCATCCCAACATTCAGGTAGAAGTTATTGCAACTTCCTGGGATGAGCACACTTCCAAAGCAACCACCATGGCACTTGCAGGTGAGGCACCTGATATTATCGAAGTAGACTACAGCGACATCGGAAGTTACGCAGAGATGGGCGTTGGCGTAAACCTGGCAGATTACCTTGACAGTTCTGTACTGGCAGACTTCGACCAAAACGCATTAGACTACATGACACTGGATGGTTCCGTTTACGGTTTACCTCTTTACATTTCCATTCAGGCACTGGGTGGTAACAAAGAAATGTTAGAGGCTGCCGGAGCTGATGTAGAGAAGATTCAGACAGAAGGCTGGACTTTCGATGAGTTCCTTGACATTATCAAAAACGGTACCACCGATGATTGTTTCGGATTCGTATTCGCAAACTCCGGTGTTACAACCAAAGACTTTGTAAGTATCTTCGGTGTATCCGCAGGAATTACCTCTGATTTCACCAGTGATTTAAAATATGCTTACACATCTGACAACATGCTGACTCTTCTGCAGGCAGTTGAGACCATGACCCAGTCTGGTTATATGCCGGATTACTCCGTTGAGGCTGGTCAGAGACTGGTAATGCTGGAAACCGGTCAGGCAATGGTAACTGGTAAAGCAATGCCCCTGTTCGAGTCCAATGTTAAGAAAAACATTGCAGGCATGGAAGATGGCAGCGCAGCAGAAGGCACCATCGAGATGGAATATGTATTCCTGCCTGTTCCTACCATGGACAACGTAACCGAGTCCTGCTACGGCAGCACCGGTGGTCTGATTGCACTGAGAAACAACAATACCACAGACGAGCATCTGAAGAACGTATGTGAATTCATGGCTTTCCTGTGTAACGGTGACAGAGCAGCATCCGTTGATAACGAGCTGTACTTATCCAGTGTATGTGCAAGTGGTAGAGAGGCACAGGCATCCTATGAGTTAGACCAGTCTGAGGCAAATGCAAAAGCATCCGAGCGTGAAATCGGTCTGGTAGTTGCACCTCCTTCAGGTATTACTGCAGAGATGTCCTCCAATGCAACAACCATCATGAACGAAGTTGTTGTACCGAAATTCCAGTCCTTACTTGCTGGTGAGACTACTGCCCAGGAAGTATACGATGCAATCTGCACCGAGGCAAAGAACCTCTTTGGTGAAGAAAACTGTGCATCCGGTTGGATTAACTAGTTACAATAAATTTTAGACAAAAAGCTCTGCTCTGGTAAGAGCAGGGCTTTTTTACACAAAAAAAGGAGCTGAGAACGTGAAAACAAACAGTAGAAAACACAAAGTTAAACGGGCAGATAATATTAGCGGCTGGATATTTATTGCGGTAGCAATGATTATCTTTGTTATGTTTACCTTATATCCGGTAATCTCCGCTGTGATTACCAGCTTGCAGAAATACAAACCTTTTGGGTCAGAATGGGTGGGAATGAAGAACTATGTAGATGCCCTGCAGAGTTCCCTGTTCTGGAAATCAATCAAAAATACGGTTATTTACACCGTGATTGTAGTACCGTTTTCTCTGTTGATTTCATTTGTCATCTCCCTGATGATTCTGCCCTTTTCCAAGAAATTACAGTCTGTTTTCAAAGCACTGTACTATCTGCCGGGCATTGCATCCGGTGTGGCAATCGCCGTTGTATGGCTGTGGTTATATGATTCCTCCCCGTCCGGAATCTTCAACAGAATTTTAGGCATCTTTGGTATCGCATCCCAGAACTGGCTCAGTTCCAGCAAAACCGCAATGCTTTCCCTGATTTTGATGGCGCTGTTATCCAGCCACGGAAGTAACATCATTATTTATATGGCGGCACTCCACGGCATTGACAACACCTACTATGAGGCGGCAGAAATCGACGGCGCTACCTTTTTACAGAAAGTAAGATATGTGGTATTCCCGTTATGTAAACCTACCACACTGTTCCTGCTGGTAACCGGAATCATCGGTTCTTTCCAGGTATTCATGAACGCTTACATGATGACTGGCGGCGGCCCCGACAATAACACCACCATGATTGGTCTGTTAATCTTCAACAACGCGTTTACCTACGGTAAGTATGGACTTGCCTGCGCACAGGCAATCATTCTGGCACTGGTCATTGGTCTGTTGACTATGCTCCAGTTTAAGTTCATGGGCGATGACGTCGAATATTAGGAAAGGACAAACATTATGGCATCAGGATTATATTCCAAACACTTAAAAAATAAAAAGAAGTTATACATAAGAAACTCCATTCTGGTTGCAGTGCTGATTATTTTTGCAATTATCTCCCTGTTCCCGATTGTATACATGATTGCGTGGTCTTTTGGACCGGCGATTGAGGCGGCATCCACCTCCTACTCCATTTTCCCGAAAAGCTGGTCCCTGGACTCCTACAAGGCGTTCCTCAACTTTAACCAGTATTCCCTGCGGTGGCTGTGGAACAGCGTGGTAGTGGCAGTAGCCGTTGCTTTAGGCAACGTTATCTTCGCGGGCATGGCAGGATACGCTTTTGCCAAAATTGATTTCAAGGGACGCAAATTTTTATTCTATCTGGTTTTGATGGCAATGATGATTCCTTACCAGGTTGTCCAGGTTCCCCTGTATATCCTGCTGGTAAGTAAATTTCAGTTGACCAACAGCTATATCTCCCTGATTCTGCCCGGAGTCTGCACCTCCTACAACATTTTCCTTGCAAAGCAGTTCTTTGCAAGCATCCCCACCGCGTTAATCGAGAGTGCAAAGCTGGAAGGCTGTAACCAGTTTAAAATTTACCGCTTAATCGTCCTTCCTTTGTCCAAAACCATTTTGGCAGTTATGGCAATCAACACCTTCCTTGGCAGCTGGAACAACTTCTTCTGGCCGTTCCTGGTAACATCCAAGGACAAGATGTTCACCATCCAGGTTGGTTTAAAGACCTTTAAATTCGCAAACGGAACACTGCTCTCCCCTATGATGGCAGGTGCATGTATCTCCGCGGTGCCCATGTTTATCCTGTTCTTCTCATTGCAGAAGTACTTCCTTGAGGGTGTAACCGTAGGAGCAGTCAAAGGCTAAGGGCAATAAAAATAGGAGAATATGAAAAAATGGAACTGAGTAAAATCGCAACTGAAAAGAGAAATGAAAATACGTTGCATATCGATGAGTTATCCACACGGGACATGGTGAAACTTATCAACGATGAGGATAAAAAAGTAGCAGAGGCTGTGGAAAAAGAGCTGGATCATATTGCGGCAGCCATTGATTTGATTGCGGACAAACTTTCCAAAGGAGGACGGCTGATTTACACCGGCTGCGGTACCTCCGGCAGACTGGGGATTCTGGACGCCGTAGAGTGCCCGCCCACCTACTCCACTGACCCGGAAACCGTCATGGGCATCATCGCAGGCGGATATCCTGCCATCTTTAAAGCAGTGGAAGGCGCAGAGGATGATGCCAGCCTGGGAGAGGAGGACTTGAAAAAGGTTTCCTTCTCGGAAAAAGATGTGCTGGTAGGACTTGCCGCATCCGGCAGAACTCCTTATGTCATCGGTGCCATGAAATATGCCAAATCCCTGGGAGCCTCCGTGCTGAGTGTAACCTGCTGCAAAGGCTCGGAAATCGACCAGTTGGCAGATATCGGCATCGCACCCATGCCCGGGTCCGAAGTTATCACCGGCTCCACCCGGATGAAGAGTGGAACCGCAGAAAAAATGGTTCTCAACATGCTTTCCACTGGCTCCATGATTAAGCTGGGCAAGGTTTACGGCAACCTGATGGTGGATGTGAAACCTTCCAACTTAAAACTCATTGACCGCTGCGTGTCCATCGTCCAGAACGCCACAGGCGTTTCCAGGGATGAGGCAAAGGAAGTGTTAGACCAGTGTGATTACAGACCCAAGACTGCCATCGTGATGATTGAAAATCATGTGGATGAGCAGGCAGCAATCGCGGCATTACAGCAGGCTGGCGGACATGTGTCTGCGGCAATCGCAACTGCCAGAGCATAACAGAAAAGGCTGACGAGTCCTATGAGAAAAGATATTTTTGAAGTGCGTAACAAACAGACCAGAACCGTTATCGGTTTGATGTCTGGAACCTCTGCGGATGGAATTGACGCAGTATTGACAAAAATTACAGGAAGTGGACTTGATATTAAGTTGGAGGAACAGGATTTTCTGTTCCTCCCCTTTTCCAAAGAAGTCCAGGAACGGATTATTCTGGTGGCAAACGGAGCTTACGGCGGTGCGAAAGAACTCTGTGAGCTTGCCAATTATCTGGGAAAACAGTATGCTTATGCTTGTGAGAAACTGTGTGAAAAAGCGGGAATTCCCAAAGAAGAAGTGGATTTGGTAGGCAACCACGGACAGACCGTGTGGCACATGCCGGAGCAGGCGCAATATCTCCACGACATGGTGCGGGGAACCCTCCAGATTGGGGAGGATTCCTACATCGCCCAGGCGCTGGGATGCCCCGTGGTGGGGGATTTCCGCGTCCGGGATATGGCGGCAGGCGGCTTGGGCGCCCCCCTCGTTCCCTATGTGGAGTACCTTCTTTACCGGAAGGAAAACCAGACCATTGCCCTGCAGAACATCGGCGGAATCGGCAACGTGACCCTTCTTCCGAAAAACTGCACCTTAGACGAGGTGACCGCTTTCGATACCGGCCCCGGAAATATGCTCATTGATGCCTATGTTTCCCGGATGACGAAAGAGGAAAAAGCCTACGATGAGGGCGGAAAACTGGCAGCCCAGGGGAAAATCCACCAGGGCCTACTGGATTTCCTCATGAAGGATCCCTACCTCCAGCTCCCTCCCCCGAAAAATAGTGGCAGAGAGTATTACGGAAAAGCCTATCTGGAAAAAATCTGTGAGTTTGCTGCAGAACACCACGTCGAGGATGTGGATTGTCTCCGAACCATTACCCGGTTTACCGCGGAAAGCATTGCTTATGAGTTAAAGCATTTTACAAAGGAAAGCCCCGATCAGCTTATCGTGGGCGGCGGCGGCAGCCATAACCCGGTGATTTTGGCAGATTTGGCAGAGTGTCTGCCGTATTGTCAGATTCTCACCAACGAGGATATCGGTTTTTGCAGCGATTCCAAGGAGGCGGTGGCATTTGCCGTGCTTGCAAGCGAGGCAATTTCCGGAAACTGCAACAACGTTCCCTCTGTGACCGGGGCGGCGGTTCCGGTGATTATGGGAAAAATCACACAGTAAAAATGGCGGATTTACAGGACACAGGTGCGAGAGAAAGGCGCGGTGACGAACATGGTATTATACGGAATTGACCATATCAAGGAACAGGAAAAAGAACTGAGGGATGCACGGGTGGCACTCCTCACCAATATCACAGGCAGAAACAGCCAGTTGCAGTCGGACATTAAGATTTTGCAGGAAATGTGTCATCTCACGGCTCTGTTTGGACCGGAGCATGGCGTCCGGGGCAATATGGGAGCCGGCGAACTGGTGGAGCGCTACGAGGACCCGGAGACCGGAATTCCCGTTTACAGTCTCTACGGCTCCAACGGCAGACACTTTACCCAGGAAATGCTGGAGCAGTTTGACCTGCTGATTTATGACATTCAGGATGTGGGCGTGCGGTTTTTCACCTATCTTTCCACCCTGCGGAATGCCATGCTGGACTGCGCGGCGGCAGGAAAACCCCTGATGGTACTGGACAGACCAAACCCCTTGGGCGGCGAGATTGTAGAAGGAAATCTGTTACAGGATGATTTCCACAGCTTTGTGGGCTGCTGCAAATTCCCCTATCGTTACGGACTCACCGCGGGTGAGGCGGCGATGATGATAAATGAAGAAGAAAACATTGGCTGTGATTTGCGGGTTGTGAAGTGTACTGGATGGAAACGCTCCATGTTTTATCCCGAATGGGAAAAAATCTGGGTGGCTCCCAGTCCCGCACTGATGAACTTTGAATCCGTGCTCTGTTATCCCGGTATCTGCCTGTTAGAAGGAACGAATATGTCCGAGGGACGTGGCACGGCGGCGCCTTTCCGGGTAGTGGGTGCCGACTATATCGATGCGGAACAGTTGTCCGAGGCGTTAAACCAGGAGAAACTGCCCGGTGTCATCACCACTCCGGTGTGGTTTATTCCTTCCACTTCTAAATTCGCGGGAGTAAACTGTGCAGGCGTTGTGTTCCATGTGACCGACAGCAAGGTATTCCGCCCCGTGACCCTGGGCATCACATTGTTGGACACCGTGCGGAAACTTTACGGCGATAAATTCCAGATTCTTCCTCCCATTGCAGAGGGCAGAAAACCTATGCTGGCACTGCTGTCCGGCGGTGGAGAGTTACTGGGAGACTGGGACAAAGACAAACTTCTGGCATCCTACGAGGCAGACAGCGCCCAGTTTGCCCAGAAGAAACAGAAATACCATTTATATGAATAAAACAGGTACAGTGGGAAAGGCATGGTTAGTAACATGGAAATGGAACAGACAAAACAGATGGTGGGACAGCATTTCGTTGCGGGCTTTGCAGGGTTAAAGCTCAGTGAGGAATTTGTCCGGCTGATAAAAGAATATAAAATTGGCAATGTAATTTTGTTTCGCCAGAACGTGAAAAGCAAGGAGCAGCTCACCGCTTTGTGCGAGGAAATCCAGCAGCTTGTGAAACAGGAAACCGGGCATCCCGCCTTTATTACCATTGATCAGGAGGGCGGCGTGGTTACCAGACTTTCCGAGGAGTTCTGCAACACCCCGGAGGGCATGGCACTCTCTGCCACTGGAAAACTGGAGGACATCAAAACCTGCGCCAGAATCACGGCGAGACAGTTGAAAAGCTGTGGCGTGAACTTTAACCTGGCTCCGGTGTTAGACGTGAATAACAACCCCCAGAACCCGGTGATCGGAGTGAGAAGTTTCGGCGATACCCCCCAGAAGGTTGCGAAGTCAACCCAGGCAGTGATTGAGGGCTACCGGGAGGAAAACCTGATTTCTTGCGGCAAACACTTCCCCGGTCACGGCGATACCGCGGTGGACTCCCATCTGGGACTTCCTGTGGTGGACAAAACTCTGGAGGAACTGATGGAATTTGAACTGGTTCCCTTCCGTTCCGCCATCGACCACCAGATTCCTGCCATGATGTCCAGTCATATTCTTTTCCCCTCCATTGAGGAAAAGAAGGTGCCCTGCACCATGTCCCGCACCATCATTACGGACATTTTGAAGAAAAAACTGGGCTTTGAAGGATTGGTAGTCAGTGACTGCATGGAGATGAATGCCATCAAAACCTACTACGGTTCCGTACAGGGTGTACAGGGTGCCTTGGGCGCAGGGGTAGACCTGGTCTGCATCAGCCATTCCGCAGAGGTAGTGGAGCAGAGCGTACAGGCGGTTTACCAGGCATTGGAGGACGGTACTCTTTCTATAGAAGAAATGGAGCAGTCCACCGCAAAAATTCTTGCTTACAAGGAAAAATATGAGATTGGCGGCGGATGCCAGCTTTATGATGACCGTGAGGATAAGAAAATCGAGCGGGAAATCCGCAGAAGAACCATTGCCCACGTCTGCGGAAAAGATCCGGTGATTGGCAGCCATCCTGTCTTTATCGGGTGCGACAATTTCTGTGTGACCCAGGCAAGCAACCCGGAGGAGGATCGTTCCTTTGCCAAGTTTATGCCAGCGCAGATGGGCGGCACGGGAATTGTCACCGGCATCGACCCCACGGAGGAGGAAATCCAGGCAGCACTCCGACAGATTCCCCAGAACTGCGACAGCATTGTGCTGTGTACCTATAACATGCACTTAAAACCGGGACAGCAGAAACTGTTGAACGCCCTGACAGCTCGCGCCCTGCCCATGACCGTAGTGGCAATGCGAAACCCCTACGATTTGAAGGGACTCCCTGCAGGGGGTACCGGCATTGAGGCATGGGACTACTCCATGGAAACCCTGGAACTTCTCGTGGAACTGTTCCAGAAGAAATGGAACCCCACAGGAGTATTACCCATTGAGTTGTAAAAAAATACAGCCTTGTCTCCCTTGAAGGAGCGGGCTGTATTTTTATTTGATAGGAAATTTCTATCAAATAAAAATATTCTCTTGGTTATTTAAAAAAGAGAAAAATAGAATAACGACAGAACGCACATTCTGTGTTAGAATATGCCCAGAAATTGTATTACCGAAAATTGAAAATAATTCAAAAAGTGGGAATAGGATATGACGATGCTTTTGATCAGTATGTCCGAACGGGCGGTATGCCCGGAGCCTATGTATATAAGATGGAAGAGCGGCAGTATGATTATATCCGAATTTATGATGGATAACATCGGCAACTTACTTTCCCCTAATAACATCAGTGAAACCTTAAAGAATGACGAAAGCGAAATAACAAGAAAGACGGTATCGAAGTATATTGACTATCTGGAGAATGCTTTTCTGTTCTATGAGGCAAAACGATATGATTTAAAGGAAAGAGAATATTCGCCGTTGCTTGCAATAAGAGATGCATATCCCAAGATGATCATTGCCAGGACACATCATGAAACCTATGATTATCAAGGGGTGCAAGTTGTTGATCTTTGCAGGTGGTTACGACAGATTCCGTAAGACATATAGAGTAAAGTTTTTGTCAGTTGAATAAAAGAAAAAAAGAGAGTACCAACATCTCTGTTATAATGGATTTGACGAGAATCTAAAATACAGACGATGGAGGCACTCTCATGAAAAACATTATAGCATATTCAATGGAAAAGCTGTACAGGGATTTTGAAAAGGCGGATGAACTTTTTCTCTTATCCGGGATGAAGGATATGGAGTTGTACGAGAAACAGCTTGCGGAGGCTGCGAGAAAGGCAACGGCGGAGCATATGGCAGCCCTGTACAGCGACATGGACCGTATGCTGTGTGAGGATATTTCCAGAGCAGAAAAATATACCAACCAGAGGCATGATGAACGCCAGCTGCTGACGACAGTGGGACCGGTCCGTTTTACCCACACGCTGTTCCGGAGCCGTAAGGACGGAACCTGCCATTATCTTCTGGATGAATGGATGAAACTGGATGCCCATGAAAGACTGAGCAGCCGTGCGGAAGCTGAGGTGCTGGCCGAAGCGGTAAAGACCAGCTATGCCAGTGCCGCCAGGGTACTGGGAGAAGATTCGTTGATCAGCAAGACTGCTGTCATGGATAAGGTACATGGAATCCAGACAGAACTGCCCTTCCCGAAGCCGGAGAAGAAAAAGCGTGTGGAATACCTTTATGTCGAGGCAGACGAGGATCACATTCACAAGCAGGAGAAAAACGGAACAGAGAAGAAGGGCAGCATGATCGGGAAGCTGTTGTATCTGTATGAAGGACAGGAAAAGAAAGACGGGCGGAAGGAACTGAAGAATGTCTTCTACCTGGGAGGTCTTTGCAGCGGAGGAGAAGCAAACAGACATCTGTTTGAACGGATGCAGGAATACATCGACACGAACTACGAGAGCCGGTATCTGAATGCGGTGTATATCAGTGGAGATGGAGGAGCATGGATCAAAGCAGGGGCGGAATCCATTGAAAAAGGAGTTCCGGTACTGGATAAGTTCCACATGATGAAATATATCAACAAGGCAGCCAACCAGATGCTGGATGAGGCAGGAGAAGCCAAAGGACGGCTGTGGAAAGCCCTGTATAAGGGAAAGAAGAAAAAGTTTGTAAAGACCATAAAAGCTATCCGGAAATGTGCACCAAACGAAAACGTAGTGAATGACTGTGAGGAGTATCTGCTGAACAACTGGGACAGTGCAGTGAGAAGAATGCAGGATAAAAATGTCTATGGATGCAGTGCAGAAGGACATGTGAGCCATATGTATTCCGACCGTATGAGTTCCCGCCCGATGGGCTGGAGTGAAGCCGGAGCGGATGCGATGTGCCAGCTGAGATGCTATGTGAAGGATTACGGAGAAGAAAAGATACTGGAACTGGTAAAGTACCGTCGCAGCCATAAACAGGAGGAGGCAACGGGAACCGAGGGGATATCCGTGCGTCCAAACAGGGGATATATGAGGAGTCTGCTGCTCCACCATCATGACAATGACAGGGTATACATCGAAAAGATGCAGGCAACCATTCCGAGTATAGACATACGGAAAAAGCTGGCGATCCGGGAGCGTCTGGGTGGTATTTGACAAAAGGCCATGGGAGAAGTAGACTATGAGAAAACGATCTGGGCAAGTCTATAGCAGGGAATCTTCTGCGACTCTCCAACTGACAGTAAGTTTACTCTATCAATCATAACATCCGGCTTGACAACGCAAAAAAATGAGATATATAATAGCGGTATATCAAAAATGCATTGACGAAGAGAGTAACTTTTCCGCAGAAAGGCAAAGCGAGCCGGTGATGGTGAGAGACCGGTGCGAGTAGGGAAAAAGTGAAAATCACTTCTGAGCTGTCAGAACAAAAGCCCAGGTCAGTAGTTCTGAACGGAATCCCGCCGTTACCGGGAAGCATATCACTCCTGTGAGATTACACATGTGGAATCATATAGGAAGTATGTTGTAAGAGGTGGTTAACGAATGCATGAGCTTCGTCCTGTTACAGGACGGGGCTTTTTTGATACTATTCAGGAAAGCATCGAAGATGCGGTTTTGTGAACGAGGCGCTGGATAGTATGATGCTGTAATAAGAAAAGAAAGGAAGCGCACTATGTACAAGCAGGTACCCACAAGCCTGAATTTCGTAGACCGTGAGAAAGCCGTCGAGAAATTCTGGGAAGACAACAACATTTTCAAAAAAAGTATGGAGCATCGTAAGGAAGGCGAGACCTATACCTTCTACGACGGACCGCCTACCGCCAACGGTAAGCCCCACATCGGTCATGTAGAGACCCGTACCATCAAGGATATGATCCCCAGATACCGTACCATGAAAGGATACATGGTTCCCCGTAAGGCAGGCTGGGATACCCATGGACTTCCCGTAGAGCTGGAAGTCGAGAAGCTGCTGGGCCTGGATGGCAAGGAGCAGATCGAGGAATACGGACTGGCACCTTTCATCGACAAATGTAAGGAGAGCGTCTGGAAATACAAGGGAATGTGGGAAGATTTCTCCCGTACTGTTGGTTTCTGGGCGGACATGGATAACCCTTATGTTACCTACGATGACAATTTCATCGAGTCCGAATGGTGGGCACTGAAGACCATTTGGGATAAGGGACTTCTGTACAAGGGCTTCAAGATCGTTCCCTACTGCCCTCGCTGCGGAACCCCGCTGTCCAGCCACGAAGTGGCACAGGGCTATAAGGCAGTCAAAGAGCGTTCCGCTATCGTACGTTTCAAGGTAAAGGGCGAGGATGCATATTTCTTGGCATGGACCACCACCCCCTGGACTCTTCCTTCCAACGTGGCACTGTGTGTGAACCCGGAGGAGACTTACCTGAAGGTGAAGGCCGCCGACGGTTATACCTATTATATTGCAAAGGCACTGGCAGACAAGGTTCTGGGACGTCTTGCAGAAGAGGGCAAGGATGCTTACGAAGTACTGGAGACCTATGTTGGTAAGGATCTGGAGTACAAGGAGTACGAGCCTCTGTACAAGTGTGCCGGAGATGCCGCCGAGAAGCAGAAGAAAAAGGCACATTTCGTAACCTGCGACGGTTATGTAACCATGACCGACGGTACCGGTATCGTTCATATCGCACCGGCTTTCGGTGAAGACGACAGCCGTATCGGACGTAACTATGAGCTGCCCTTCGTACAGTTCGTAGACGGCAAGGGTGATCTGACCGCAGAGACCCCTTATGCCGGAAAATTCGTAAAAGACGCAGATCCTCTGGTGCTTAAGGATCTGGATGCAGAGGGCAAGCTGTTCGATGCACCGAAGTTCGAGCATGATTATCCCTTCTGCTGGAGATGTGATACTCCGCTGATCTATTATGCAAGAGAGTCCTGGTTCATCAAGATGACCGCTGTGAAGGATGATCTGGTACGTAATAATAAGACCATCAACTGGATCCCCGCTTCTATCGGTGAGGGACGTTTCGGCAACTGGCTGGAGAATATTCAGGACTGGGGCGTATCCCGTAACCGTTACTGGGGTACTCCGTTAAATATCTGGGAGTGCGAATGCGGACACCAGCATTCCATCGGCAGCCGTGAAGAGCTGTACAAGATGAGCGGCAATGAGAAGGCGAAGACCGTAGAGTTCCATCGTCCTTACATCGACGAGATCACTATCACCTGCCCCGAGTGCGGCGGGCAGATGAAGCGTGTGCCTGAGGTGATCGACTGCTGGTTCGACTCCGGAGCAATGCCTTTTGCACAGCATCATTATCCGTTTGAAAACAAGGATCTGTTCGAGCAGCAGTTCCCTGCTGACTTTATCTCCGAGGCAGTGGACCAGACCCGTGGATGGTTCTACTCTCTGTTAGCGGAATCCACTCTGCTCTTCAACAAGGCACCTTACAAGAACGTTATCGTAATGGGGCATGTACAGGATGAGAACGGTCAGAAGATGAGTAAGAGTAAGGGCAATGCGGTAGATCCCTTCAACGCACTGGAGACCTACGGTGCAGATGCCATCCGTTGGTATTTCTACACCAGTTCCGCACCCTGGCTGCCGAAGAGATTCTCCGGCAAGGCCGTACAGGAAGGCCAGCGTAAGTTCATGGGTACTCTGTGGAACACCTACGCATTCTTCGTGCTGTATGCGAACATTGATAATTTTGATGCTTCCAAATATACACTGGAATACGATAAGCTGCCCGTAATGGATAAGTGGCTGCTGTCCAAGTTAAACTCTACCGTTGCAGAAGTAGACAGCAATCTGGATCAGTACCGTATCCCCGAGGCTGCCAAGGCTCTGCAGGACTTCGTCGATGAGATGAGTAACTGGTATGTAAGACGCAGCCGTGAGCGTTTCTGGGCAAAGGGTATGGAGCAGGATAAGATCAATGCCTACATGACGCTGTACACCGCACTGGTGACCATCTGTAAGGCAGCCGCACCCATGATCCCTTTCATGACAGAGGATATTTACCAGAACCTGGTAAGAAGCAACGATGCAAATGCACCCGAGAGTATCCATCTGTGTGACTTCCCGGTAGTGAACAAGGATCACATCGACAAGAAGCTGGAAGAGGATATGGAAGATGTACTGGATGCTGTGGTTATGGGGCGTGCATGCCGTAACGAGGCTGCCATCAAGAATCGTCAGCCTATCAGCAGAATGTATATCAAGTCAGACTTCACCTTAAGTGAGTTCTACCAGGAGATCATCGAGGATGAGTTGAACGTCAAGGAAGTCGTATTTACCGATGACGTACGTGACTTTACCTCTTACACCTTCAAACCCCAGCTGCGTACCGTAGGACCCAAGTATGGCAAACAGTTGGGCGGCATCCAGAAGCACCTTGCAGCACTGGATGGCAATGCAGCAATGGATGAACTGAATGCAGACGGCGCATTAAAGTTCGATGTAGACGGTGTGGCTGTAGAACTGACCAAGGACGATCTGCTGATCGACATGGCACAGAAGGAAGGCTATGTATCTCAGGAGGACAATCGGATGACCGTTGTCCTGGATACCAACCTGACACCGGAACTGGTAGAGGAAGGCTTCGTATACGAGATCATCAGCAAGATCCAGACCATGCGTAAGGAGAGCGGCTTCGAAGTGACCGATCACATCCGCGTATCCATCAACGGCAACGATAAGCTGTCCGAGATCGCACAGAAGAACAAAGAAGCCATCAGCGGCAAGGTTCTGGCTGATGAACTGACAAGCGGTGCGGAATACGGCGTATCGAAGGAATGGAATATCAACGGCGAGAACGCAGTGATCGCTGTGGAGAGAGTATAAAGATAAAGATTCTGTGGTTTTCCGGAAGGGGGACCGCAGAATCTTTTCTGTTTCGGAAAAACATTTACGAAACTTACGAAACCCGGCGAAAACAGTTGGAATGCGCATGGAAGTTTGTTATAATATTACCTGTATGTGGTTAAGAATATGGATGAAATCATAACGCTATCCGGCGCGGAATATCTTGAGAAGAGTACAGTACCGGAGAGGTAATGGAGAGGAGAACATAGGTGAAAAAATCAGTAGCAGCCAGCGAGAAGCCGGTAAAGGCAAAAGAGTTCGATAAGGAGCTCTTCAAGAGAAGTGTGGAATATAATGTGCGCACCCTGTATCGTAAGAATCTGGAGGAAGCAGATGCACAGCAGATCTTCCAGGCAGTATCTTATGCGATCAAGGACCGTATCGTAGAGAACTGGATGGAGACCCAGAAGGCATATGAGAAGGAAGACCCCAAGATGGTCTACTACATGTCCATGGAGTTTTTGATGGGAAGAGCGCTGGGCAATAACCTCATCAATTTAAAGGCATATAAGCCCGTAGCGGAAGCTCTGGAAGAACTGGGACTGGATCTGAACCTGATCGAGGACCAGGAGCCGGATGCAGCACTGGGTAACGGTGGACTGGGACGTCTGGCAGCATGTTTCCTGGATTCCCTGGCAACGCTGGGATATCCTGCATATGGCTGCGGTATCCGTTATCGTTATGGTATGTTCAAGCAGGAGATCCGCGACGGTTATCAGGTAGAGGTTCCCGATAACTGGCTGATGAATGGTAATCCTTTCGAACTGCGCAGACCTGAGTATGCGAAAATTGTGAAATTCGGTGGCTATGTCAGTGTGCATACCGATGAGAACGGCAGAAACGTATTTACCCAGGAGGGCTATCAGTCCGTTAAGGCGGTTCCGTTTGATTTCCCCATCGTGGGTTATGGCAATGGCATTGTAAACACCCTGCGTATCTGGGATGCGGAGCCTGTAGAGTGCTTCCAGCTGGATTCCTTTGACAAGGGTGATTACCAGAAGGCGGTAGAGCAGGAGAACCTGGCACGTAATATCGTAGAGGTTCTGTACCCCAACGACAATCACTATGCAGGTAAAGAGCTGCGTCTGAAGCAGCAGTACTTCTTCATCTCCGCATCCGTACAGGAAGCTGTAGAGAAGTACATGAGAAAGCATGACGATATCCATAAGTTCTATGAGAAGGTTACGTTCCAGCTGAACGATACCCATCCTACGGTAGCGATTGCAGAGCTGATGCGTGTGCTGATGGATGATTATTATCTGACCTGGGAGGAAGCGTGGGAGATCACCACCAAGACCTGCGCTTACACCAATCACACCATTATGGCGGAAGCATTGGAGAAATGGCCCATCGAACTGTTCTCCAGACTGCTTCCGAGAATCTACCAGATCGTAGAGGAGATCAACCGCAGATTCATCCTTGATATCCAGCAGAAGTACAGCAATGTACCCGGTGTGGATGTACAGGAGAAGATCCGTAAGATGGCGATCATCTACGATGGACAGGTGAAGATGGCACATATGGCAATCGTAGCCGGATATTCTGTCAATGGTGTTGCAAGACTGCATACAGAGATCCTGAAGACCCAGGAATTAAAGGACTTTTATGAGATGTTCCCGGAGCGCTTCAATAATAAGACCAACGGTATCACCCAGAGACGTTTCCTGCTGCATGCAAACCCGCTGTTAGCTGACTGGGTAACGGCTCACGTAGGTGACGACTGGATCACCGATCTGCCTCAGATCTCCCGCCTGAAGGTATATGCGGATGACAAAAAGGCACAGCAGGAGTTCATGAACATCAAGTACCAGAATAAAGTACGTCTGGCAAAATACATTTTAGAGCACAACGGTATCGAAGTAGATCCCAGATCCATCTTCGATGTGCAGGTAAAGCGTCTGCATGAGTACAAGAGACAGCTGCTCAATATTCTGCATGTAATGCACCTGTATAACGAACTGAAGGAGCATCCGGAACTGGATTTCTACCCCAGAACCTTTATCTTCGGCGCCAAGGCTGCAGCCGGTTACCGTAATGCGAAGTTGACCATCAAGCTGATCAACTCCGTAGCGGATGTGGTTAACAACGATCCTGCCATTAACGGCAAGATCAAGGTTGTATTTATCGAGAACTATAACGTATCCAACGCAGAGATCATTTTTGCGGCAGCAGATGTCTCCGAGCAGATCTCTACCGCAAGTAAGGAAGCATCCGGCACCGGTAACATGAAGTTCATGCTGAATGGTGCCCTGACCCTGGGAACCATGGACGGTGCCAACGTGGAGATCGTAGAAGAAGTGGGCGAAGAGAATGCCTTCATCTTCGGCCTGTCCGCACAGGAGGTTATCAACTATGAGAACCATGGCGGATATGATCCCATGGAGATCTTCAACAATGATCAGGATGTCCGCAAGGTACTGATGCAGCTGATCAACGGAACCTTCGCACCGGGAGATCCTGAGCTGTTCCGCCCGCTGTACAATTCCCTGCTGAACACCCAGTGCACGGCCAAGGCAGACACCTACTTCATCCTCAAGGACTTCAAGTCCTATGCAGAAGCACAGAAGAGAGTGGAAGCTGCTTACCGCGACGAGGACAACTGGGCGAAGAGCGCCATCCTGAATGTGGCATGCTCCGGCAAGTTCACATCTGACAGAACTATACAGCAGTATGTGGATGAGATCTGGCATCTGGATAAGGTAGTACTGAAATAATTAAGAACTTAAGAAAGAAGTCATACCGCCTGGAGAGACTGTTGCGCTCTATAGGCGGTATTTTTTACGTACGCTCAAGTGCAAAAACATCCGATAAGATCATTGCATCTGAGAAAACAATCCAGTATAATGAAAGAAGTGCACACAAGCTGCACTCTATCTATGCATAAGAAGTGGAATAACAGGAGGACGAGCATGATTCAGTTAACACAGGGCGGCGCTTACCTGGTAAACGGTACAGATATTGTAGCGGATACCCCGGAAGCTGCCGGACAGATACAGGCGAAGACCGGCATTACGATCTCCAGAGAAGAAGCAGCGAAAAACACCATGGCATATGGTATCCTGCGGGAACATAATACTTCCGGCAATATGGACAAGCTTAAGATCCGCTTCGATAAGCTTACCAGCCATGATATTACCTTTGTAGGCATCATTCAGACCGCAAGAGCATCCGGACTGCAGAAGTTCCCCATGCCCTATGTACTGACCAACTGCCATAACTCTCTGTGTGCCGTAGGCGGCACCATCAACGAGGATGACCACATGTTTGGTCTGACCTGTGCGAAAAAGTACGGTGGTGTCTATGTACCCCCTCATCAGGCCGTGATTCATCAGTTTGCCAGAGAGATGTTGGCCGGCGGCGGCAAAATGATCTTAGGCTCTGATTCCCACACCCGTTACGGTGCTCTGGGTACCATGGCTATGGGTGAAGGTGGTCCCGAGCTGGTAAAACAGCTGCTGAACCAGACCTATGATATCAATATGCCCGGCGTGGTAGCCGTATACTTAAAGGGTGCTCCCGTGAAGGGTGTCGGTCCTCAGGACGTGGCACTGGCGATCATCGGCGCTGTATTCAAGAATGGTTATGTGAAAAATAAAGTCATGGAATTCGTAGGTCCCGGCGTGGCATCCCTGAGTGCTGATTTCCGTATCGGTATTGATGTCATGACTACAGAGACCACCTGCCTGTCCTCCATCTGGAAGACCGACGACCAGATTCGTGAGTTTTATGAGATTCATGGACGTACGGAAGATTATAAGGAGCTGAATCCCGGTCAGGTAACCTACTATGACGGTCTCATAGAGGTGGATCTGGACAAGATCCGTCCCATGATCGCCATGCCGTTCCATCCCAGCAATACTTACACCATTGAGGAGCTGAATGCGAATCTGATGGATATTCTGGATGAGACCGAGAAACGTGCGAAAGTAAGCCTGGACGGTGCCGTAGACTTTACTCTGAAGAATAAAGTAAAAAATGGCAGATTTATCGTAGATCAGGGTATTATCGCAGGCTGTGCCGGCGGCGGATTTGAGAATATCTGTGCAGCAGCCGATATCCTGAAGGGCAGATACATTGGTGCGGATGAATTTACTTTAAGCGTATATCCCGCATCTATGCCCGTATACATGGAGCTGATCCGTAACGGTTGTGCTGCGACCATCTTAGAGACCGGTGCAGTCATGAAGACAGCCTTCTGCGGTCCCTGCTTCGGTGCCGGAGATACCCCTGCCAATAACGCATTCAGTATCCGTCATTCTACCAGAAACTTCCCGAACCGTGAAGGCTCCAAGCTGCAGAACGGCCAGATCGCTTCGGTTGCCTTGATGGATGCCCGTTCCATCGCGGCGACGGCAGCTAACAAGGGCGTGCTGACTCCCGCAACAGAGTTCGACGGCGACTTCGGAAAATATAAATATCATTTCGACAGCAATATTTACAAGAACCGTGTATTCGATTCCCACGGTGTGGCAGACGAGAGCGTAGAGATCCAGTTCGGCCCCAATATCAAGGACTGGCCCGCTATGGGTGCCCTGCCTGAAAATCTGGTATTACAGGTAGTATCCGAGATCCACGATCCTGTAACCACCACCGATGAGTTGATCCCTTCCGGTGAGACCTCTTCCTACCGTTCCAATCCTCTGGGACTGGCAGAGTTCACCTTGAGCCGTAAGGATCCGCAGTATGTAGGACGCGCCAAAGAGATCCAGAAGGCAGAGAAGGAGCGTATGAACGGCGGACATCCCTGCCAGGCGGTTCCCGTACTGAAGGATGTCATGGGCGAAGTGAAGAAACAGTATCCTGAGGCTGACCGTAAGAACACCGGATTCGGTTCCACAATCTTCGCAGTGAAGCCCGGAGACGGTTCTGCCCGTGAGCAGGCTGCTTCCTGCCAGAAGGTACTGGGCGGCTGGGCGAACATCGCCAACGAGTATGCTACCAAGCGTTATCGTTCCAACCTGATCAACTGGGGTATGCTTCCCTTCCTCATCCAGCCCGGGGATCTGCCTTTTAAGAATCTGGATTATCTGTTCGTTCCCGGCATCAAGAAAGCCGTGGAAGACAAGACAGAAGAGATCAAAGCTTATGTGGTAACACCCGGAGAGGGCATGAAGGAATTCTCCCTGAAGTTAGGCGAACTGACCGATGAAGAACGCCAGATCATCCTGAAGGGCTGCTTAATCAACTATAACCGTGTATAAGGAGCAAAAATATGGAATTTAACAAACCGGTATCCAACCCCATGATGGTAGGATCTATCGAATTATTAAAAGCAGAAGATACACCGGAACACAGACAGATGTTCCTGGAGGAGCTTCAGAAAGCAAAGTTCCTGGCTCCGGTAGTGATCGATCCTGTGCCCCAGCCGGATGAAAAGGGACAGGTGAGAATTTCCCGTGATGCAAAAGTCCAGTTCCCCATGTTATCTACAGAGGACGGACGGAAATTCTTCATGGCTTTCACAGACTGGATGGAGCTGAAAAAGTGGAAGGACGAAGAGAACCAGCAGACGTTCGCCATGAATTTTGATGATTATGCAGGAATGCTGCTGCGCAAGGATGCACAGGGCAATAGCAGTCCGGCGCTGGGATTTGTCATCAATCCCTTCGGTGGTAATATCGTGGTTACCAGAGAGATGGTAGCCGGCATGATCGCCGCGAAGCTGAAAGCAGCCGGGAAACCGGTACCTCCCGCACCCGGTGCACCTGCTGCACCCACACAGCAATAAATTCAGACTAAACAAAACGCCCGATACGGACGATATAAGTAGCAGAGAGGTGACAAGGCCGGTCACTTCCTGCTACTTATTTTTTATATAGTTTGATAACGACACCACGGATGGTAATCGCTGTCTCTTATACACATCTGACGCTGCCGACGA
>ERZ1026998.97-NODE-97-length-36043-cov-4.565105_pt1 | contig 36043 bp, 37 predicted proteins | sample MGYA00519288_ERZ1026998 | MGnify/ENA primary metagenome ERZ1026998 (study PRJEB26926, sample SAMN06164454) | human gut metagenome | biome: ENVO:00009003; feature: ENVO:2100002; material: ENVO:00002003 | host: Homo sapiens | place: USA | collected 2012 ...
GATGTGTATAAGAGACAGCGGTTACCGTATTGGCAGCCATCAAAGCCGCTGAGGAGATCGCCGCGCAGACAACGTCGCGGCCTGCTTCGGCAGCTCCGCTGTGTCCCTGTATCCGGAATCCGCGCAGCCGCCCGTCCGGCATCGTCAGAAATCGCACCCGTGTCATGGACGATTATTCTGCTTCAACCGTCTCGTCCGCAGCCTTCGCACGGGCCGCCCGCTGATGGATGGCACCGATCTGCACCTTGGTATAGGGCTGACGATGGCCCAGCTTGCGCTGGCTGCCCTTCTTCGGACGATAGGTGAAAACCGTGATCTTCTTGCCCTTGCCGTTCTTGAGAACGGAGGCATCGACACTCGCGCCCTTCAGATACGGCGCGCCGAGCTTCAGCTCCTTGTCGTTGTGGAGAGCCACCACTTTGTCAAACGTGACAGCGGCCTCTTCCGCGGCATCCAGCTTTTCAATGAACAGAACGTCGCCGGTCTGTACCTTGTACTGCTTGCCGCCGGTCTCGATAATGGCGTACATAGAGAAACCTGCCTTTTTTCAGTCTCGCTGGTATCGGGCGGCACCCAAAAGGGCGCACTTCCAGAATGGCCCGTTCCATGCGGCAACCGTTATTTTAGCATGATTTTCCCGCCCTGTCAATGCTTTTCGGCAAAATAACTGTGAACAAATGAGGCTGGTCCAGGATGTCATGTTTTGAGAGAAGAGAGATCTATGAAAAAGCAGTAGTCGCTGTGACCGCTGCGTTTGCGGTGAAGGTGATAAACCGCTGATAACGCGAAAGATAGACCAGCCTCGGTTGTCGTGAAAACGACGGCCGAAGCTGGTTTTTTACACTTATTCCGAGACGAGATGCACGAGATGGGCAATGCCGGGAATGCTCTCGCCCTGCTGGGAGGAGGTCGGGGACATCAGGGCGCCGGTGCCGATGAACAGCACGCTGTTCAGCTCCCTTTTCTCCATCTTGCTGAGGATATAGGAGCAGACGACGGCCGCTGAACAGCCGCAGCCGGAGCCGCCCGCGTGGACGTCCTGCTTTTCGCGATCATAGATCATCAGTCCACAGTCGCTGTGGCGGCTGCCGAGTGTGATGCCCTGCCGGGAAAGCAGCTCATGCAGCAGATCGCTGCCGACCTGCGACAGGTCGCCGGTCAGGATAAGATCATAGTCCTCCGGAGATGTGCCGGTATCCTTGAGGAAATTGGCGATGGTATCCGCTGCGGCCGGGGCCATGGCAGCCCCCATGTTGTTGGCGTCGTTGATGCCGAGATCGGTTACACGGCCGCCGCAGACCGCCGCGATACGGACGCCGCTGCCGCCCATGCCGATGATGGCGGAGCCGGATGCGGTCGCGGTCCACTGGGCCGACGGGGGGCGTTGGCCACCGTATTCAAGCGGCAGGCGGAACTGCCGCTCGGCTGCGCAGAAATGGGAGGAGGTGACGGCGGCACAAACATCAGCGGCTCCGCTGTCGACGAATATGGCGGAAAGCGCCATGGTCTGCGCCATCGTGGAGCAGGCGCCAAACTGGCCGAACAGCGGGATCTTGAATTCCCGCAGCCCGAAGGTGGAGGCGATGTTCTGGTTGAGCAGGTCGCCGCAAAAGAGATAGTTGACCTGTGATGGCGGAAATCCGGCTTTGTCCAGCGCGCGTGTAAGCGCCTCACGTTGGAGGGCGCTTTCCGCCTTTTCCCATGTTTTTTCCCCGAGGTGGGTGTCCGCGAAAATCGCGTCAAAATAGCGTGCAAGCGGCCCTTCTCCTTCCTTTTTTCCCACAACCGCGGCATAGCCGAGGATGGTCGGTCGGCTGGACAGCGTAACGGTGAATTGTCCTTTTCTCTCCGGCATGATCGTCCTCTCCTCTCTACAGCAGTTGCAGCACGAATAGCACCAGGCCGTAGACGATGGAGGCGGTGATGCCATAGACCAGCACGGGCCCTGCGATTACGAACATCTTGGCGCCGAGCCCCAGGATAAAGCCCTCGCTTTTAAATTCGATGGCGGGAGAAACGACTGCGTTGGCAAAGCCTGTGATCGGGACGAGCGTCCCCGCGCCGCCATGCTTGGCGATGTCGTCATAGATGTTGAAGCCGGTCAGTACGACGCTCAGCAGGATCAGCGAAACCGAACAGAGCAGTCGTGCGTCCTTCTGCTCCATGCCGTTTTGCTGACCGAGATCGATGATAACCTGTCCAATGGTACAGACCAGACCGCCGATCAGAAAGGCCTTGAGGCAGTTTTTGATTACCGGCGAGTTGGGCGACGCCTGCTTGCTGAGCTTTTTGTACTCCTGATTGGTGACGTCCAAAAAGATACCCCCTTGTTATAATAGCCGGACGGCGTGCCGGCAGCTTTTGCCACTAGTATACCGGGAAATAGCGGGAATATACTCCTTAGAGGGAGAGATGCTTATCCGCCGGATTGTTGAGTACATGGCCGTCGATATCGTAGCGCGAGCCGTGGCAGGGGCAGTCCCACGTCTGCTCCTCCTGATTAAAGAGCAGCGCGCAGCCCATATGAGTGCAGAAGGGGTGGACGGTGTGCAGGCTGCCGCTGCTATCCTTGAATACGCCGACCTTCTCGCCCTTCATCGAGACAACGGCCCCCTCGCCTGCGTGCAGTGAATCCACCGTCTCCTTCGGAAGCCGGAAAAAGCCACCGATGTAGTTCTTCAGCATATCGGTATTTTCCACCACGAATTTTTTGGCCTTGGCCGCCGGGTCAAAGCGGGCGGGGGAAAAGACATCGGCGTGGGGATTGAATTTGCCGGTGAGCTCGTCGCTGATGATGTCTGCGGCCACCATGCTTCCGGTCATGCCCCATTTGCCGAAGCCGGTCGCAAGATAGACCCGGGGCGCGAGCAAATCGTCGAGCTGCTTATACCGGCCGATAAAGGGAATGCCGTCGTGGGTCATGCAGTCCTGTGCCGACCAGCTCGCGACCGGTTTCCCATCCGGATACCAGTTCTTTGCCGCCTTTTGCAGCTCGTGATGGTGGTTCTCCCGGCATTCGTGGCCGGTTTTGTGATTGCCGCCGCCGACCAGAAGCCCCGCCGCTCCCTCCGACGTCGTATAGGAGCGAAAGGAACAGGTTCCTTCCTCGAGGCCCCAGTAAAGATGCTGCATGGATGGAACGTCTTCCAGCGCGATCAGATAGGAGCGTTCCTGCCAGAGCCGCGCGAAGTAGAGCCCGGCCTTGTCCATGAAGGGGAAATGGGTTGCGAGTACAACCGTGTCAGCGGAGATGCTGCCGTGCTCTGTTTGGATGCTGCCGGAGAGCTGGCTTGTCTCGTGCGGCATCGCCTTGGTATGGGGATAGATCGTGACGCCGTCCGCTGTCAGGCGTTCGGCAAGGCCATAGGCAAAGCGGAGCGGCTGCATACAGGCCTGTTCCGCGAAGCGGACGCCGCCCGCTACCGAAAAGGGAAGCTCGGTTCGCGTGACGAAGGTCGCGGGAAGCTCCAGACGCGAGGCTGCCGTAACTTCCTGCTCTACCTCAAGCAAATGAGCGGGATCAACAGCATAGGCGACCGCATCGCAGCGCCGGAAATCACAGTCGATGTCCGCTGCGAGTGCCGCATACTCTTCAACCGCCTTCTGGTTGGCGGCCGCATATTGTGCCGCGCGTTCCTGCCCTTGATCCTGTAAAAGTCGCGCATAGGGCATGCCGTGTTGGGCGGTAATTTTGGCGGTTGTACGGGCTGAGGTGCCGCCGCATAAGGGACCGGCGTCGATGACTGTGACGCGGTCGATCCCCTTTTCCCGCAGACGCCAGGCCGTCAGCAGGCCGCACAGACCGCTGCCGATTACCAGCACATCGGTTTGGATGTCTCCCTGTAGAGACGGCAGCTCCGGCGGCTGTAGTTGCTGCTGCCAGACAGAAGTCAGAGATTGCATAAAAATCCGCCCTCCTTTTTTCAACAGTGTTTCCGAAAAAAGGAGGGTTATACGCGACGAAGAAACAGTAACCGCCTTCCTGCTGGAAAACAGGAAGGCGGTTTGTCAGCGGTTATTTTCGGCCGAATCGTCTGGATTTTCCAGAAATGCCTCAATGAGATAGCGCGGCCGTGCCTTGACCTCGCTGTAGATCTTACCGATATAGGTGCCGAGGATGCCGACACAGAGCAATTGGATGCCGCCGAGCAGCCAGATGGAACAGACGATGGCCGTCCAGCCCGGTACTGTCCAGCCGCAGAAATAGGAGATCAGCGCATAGAGCAACCCCAGCAGACTGGCGGCGGAGAAGAGCAGCCCGAGATTCGAGATGAGGCGGAGCGGGCGAACGCTGAAAGAGGTGATCCCCTCAAGGGCAAATCCCAGCATTTTTCGAAACGGATATTTCGACTCGCCGGCCAACCGCTCCCGTCGTTCGTAGGTGACGGTGGCGGTTTTATAGCCGATTGTCGGGACGATGCCACGCAGGAACAGGTTGACCTCGTGATATTCCGAAAGGCCGTCCAGCGCCCGTCGACTCATCAGCCGATAATCCGCATGGTTCGAGACGACCTCGGCGCCAAGCAGCCGCATCAATTTGTAAAACCCCTGTGCGGTCACGCGCTTAAATGCCGTGTCGGTGTCCCGGCGGCTGCGGACACCATAGACGATGTCGCAGCCCTCGTGGAAGCGGTCTATAAACTGATCCAATACCTCAATGTCGTCCTGAAGATCGGCATCCAGCGAGACTGCGCAGTCTGCCCGTTTCCGTGCCGCCATGAGTCCGGCCAGCAGCGCATTCTGATGACCGCGATTGTGCGTCAGCTTGAGTCCGCTGACGAGCGGATCGGCGTGATGATATTCCTCGATCAGTGCCCAGGTTCTGTCGCGGCTGCCGTCGTCGACAAACAGAATGCGGCTGGCCGGGGAGGCCTTGCCGTCCGCCATCATGCGGCGGAGCTTATCTGCCAACCGTTTCACCGTCTCAGGAAGAACGGCCTCTTCGTTGTAACAGGGAACCACTAGGTATACCACGGATGCCACGCTCATCGTCCTTTCACCGCTGTTGATGATAGGAGTATTATACCCGTTTATCCGACAATTGGCAAATATGCTTTTGCGCGCCATGTAATACGGCCCAGCGGCCTTGCGGCTGATTTCCGGCATGGAGCGCGGGGCGGGGGATTACAGTCGGCAGGCTACCGCTGGATTATATCCATCTTTGCCTATCCCCTGCGATATTGTCCGAAACGTCGGCATATGGCATGACCGACAGTGTTGTGCACGATCTATGAACAAATGAATATACCTGACCAAGCGGCATAAAAGGGGGGGAGAAGTTATGCAAACCATCGTGTTTCTCAATATCAAGGATGGGGTCAGAAAGACAATCAGTCGGGTTTCGGTACTATAAAGCTGTAACAGAAAACACGTGGAAATCGGCAATAAAATGCACCGTTAAGAAGGCCATTGTCTATTCTGTGAGCGTCCGCCAATTCACGTTCTGGAATCGGGCCGCACCTTCAGCAACCTGCACGCCGATATATCCTCGGAGCGCCTGCATATGGCTAAATTGACATATCTCTTTGCCATTCAAAAAAATTGTTAACAATGAACCGTTTAGATGCAATACAAACCGAAAGCTCTCTCCAACTCGTATACCGGTGGGGATTTTAATCAAATCACCGGCCGGTTCCCATACCTTGAGTGTGCCGTCAGCATCCATCACTACACAGGTAAAGCTGCTTAGATCTTGTGCAGCACGAGTCACCAGCATCGCGCCACCGGTGTTTAGTAAGGTGATATCTGCTTCTAATTGACCGTCGTCATAGATCTCAGAAGAAAGCAGCGCTGCGGTTTGGTCGGCAACACCCTCCGCTCCGTTATCGACTTCCCGCCAAGACATCCCCATGGGCTTCAATCCAGGGATATTACTGATAAATCCAGGGTGGACACAATGGAAACGGCAATGGGCGGCATGTTCTCCGTCGGCGGTGATGGCGGATAGTTCGGTTTGCCCGGGTATAAGCCCCTCCCAAACGGAATGGTCATCGTTTTCTTCAACCAGTGACACCGCGCAAGGATCATATGACCAAATGTAACGACCCGAAACAGCCTGACGAATTGGCGGGTGGGATGGCAGGGTAAACCGTTTGCCGGGCTTACCGGCCAGGTTTATTCTGTACGGCAAATCATCCCGCTTTTCTCCAATCGATATGGCAAGCAGGGGAGATCGAGTATCGCTTAAAGATGTCAGCAGATATTCCAAAATCTCTCTTTCCCAAATGGCAGCCTGTTCCAGCGGCGCCATCACCCGATTGACCAGCCGTTTGTCGAAAGTGGTATAGAGTTTTAGCAGCAGCATTTTTGCCTTTCTTGCATTTTTGACCACTTTGCGATATTGAGCGTAAATATATTCTGCATTCGCCAGATAACCCAGTTCTCCCAGATGTCGAATCCGATCGCTCATCAACTCTTTATGCTCACAGATGACGGATATAAACCGATAGTCCAAAAAGCAGCCGGTTTCCACACATTCCTGTAAAAAGGACTGAAACGCATTATAAACTGACATCCCATAAGTGTAATATATCTGGTGTTCCCGTATGATATCGTTGGGAAAGATGTATTCGTAGCTGTTGACACTGTCCAAATAGTCTCGAATTCCCCGACGAATCAAAGGGATGTTGAGAACGTGATCGCGAGGATACCAACAGAGGAATTCAATTCCATTTCCCTGATATTTTTGTGCAACCAGTGACGGTGCTTCTCGAAACGCGATTTCCATACTGGCGTAGTCCACCGTCATGCGGGTATACTGTTTGTTTTCATTATATGATACCACATAATACACTTCCTGTTCATCGTCATATCCATAGATGAACAGGTCGTGAAAGTTGTGCCAGCTTTTATAGGGCCGGGTATGTGGAATATAATATTCGTCCACTTCAAGATAAGGGTAATTCCCGACATCAATGTTTTCCCGCAGAAATTCGATCAACGTACAACTGCGGCGGGCAAGCCATGCCCGGCTGACCCGTTGGTAATAAACAAACGGACAGGCTTTCCAGACGGAATAGGGAAAGTAGAAATCCGCACGAAAATCTTTCTTATCCGTTGTGTCTGTCTTAACGGTTAATTGAATGTAATTGTTATAAAGCCATGTGTCGGCTTCCGCATGGTTGAGGACAATTCCAAGGATATCCGCATGGTAGTGGTAGCATTTGACAGGAGTATCGGCAAGGGGCAAGATTCGTTTCATAAGATAGACCACCTTTCATTTACAGATGACGCCATCTGTTAACAAGGGCAGACACGGTCTTTCGGGATAAAAATAGGCGCTGGCGGCGTTGTCCTCGTTGCCGGGCGTTAGCCCGGCGGCCTCGTCCGCCTTGCCAGTGCCCGTTTTTCTACCCGAAAAACTCCACAGGACCGGACGGCGGTCAAAAAGGGCGCTGCCGTCGTTCTCGGATTTGGCGGGCGTTAGCCCACCTGTATCCTGTGGCCTTGCCAGCACCGCCTTTTGTTCCGCTGTCCGACGTGTTTGTCCTTGTCAACCGATGGTGACCTGCTCGTTTTATAGAATACGGGCATCCAGATGAAACGTCTGCCCGCTGACACCGCTGAAACAATCGGACGCGGCATAAAGCAAAAAATTCACCAGATCATCCAGCGCGTCCGTACCATCCAACACACTTTGCTTTCTGGCCCGTGCAACCTTGTCCTCCCGACCATCATTAAGGCCGGTCTGTATAAACCCGGGGCAGACACTGTTGACAAGAATGTTATGTGCTCCCAGTTCTTTTGCCAGAGACTTGGTAAAGCCCGCGATAGCCGCCTTGGAGGTGGCGTAATTGCTTTGTCCCGCACTGCCGATCTGACCCATTAAAGAGGAAATATTAAACACCTTGCCCTTGCGGCGTGTTCGCATGTGTACGGTAAAGTATTTGCAGCATAGAAAACAGCCTGTCAAATTTACGTCAATCACCCGCTGCCATACCTGTGTCTGCATATGTTCTACCGAATCGTCAGCACAAATACCGGCATTGTTGATCAAAACATCCACATGCCCGAAATGCGCCAATGCCTGATCGTATAGAAGCCGTACGTCCTCCTCTCGCGATACATCCGCTTTCACTATCAGACAATCGGTCTGATGAGATATATCCCGATATAGTTCCAGAGCCTCCCGCTCGCTTTGGCAGTAGTTGATGACGACATGTGCGCCCTCCCTTGAGAATGCGCGTGCCAGCGCACTGCCGATGCCTCTCGAGGAACCGGTGATCACCACAACTTTATCTTTCAAATTAATAATCATAGCGATATCCTATTCATTATGAGATTTGGACACCCGACATATATTTCTGCCCCTGTAGATGAAACAGATACGCATACTGTCCGTCCAAAGCCATCAGCTCCCGATGAGAACCGTTTTCTATGATCTTTCCGTTCTCCATCACCAAAATACGATCCATCAGCACGGTATTGGACATTCTGTGTGAAATCATCAGCAAGGTTTTATTCTCATACAGTTTCTTGAAATACGCCAGTATCCGATGCTCCGCTTCCGGGTCGAGAGAGGCGGTTGGCTCGTCCAAAATAATGGTATCAGATCCGCGAAAGACCGCGCGGGAAATAGCCAGCTTCTGGTTTTGTCCTCCGGACAGCTCCACGCCGTCCGGATCAAATATTTTGCCGACAAAAGTGTCCAGATTGCCGTTTCGATCAAAAATATCGTTGTGAAAATCAGAAAAGGCGAGGGCATCCCATATCCGGGCGTCGTCCTGCGTGTTGGCGGGATTGGATACGCCCACATTTTCTCTCACAGTAAAAGCATATACGTTATAATCCTGAAACACACTGGACAGGCGGGAACGCAGGCTTTTGATATCCAGACAGCGCACATCCATGCCGTTGATATAAATAGAACCGGAATCGGGTTCATAAAATCGCATCAGCAATTTGATAAGCGTAGTTTTACCGGAGCCGTTAATGCCGATGAGCGCGACCTTTTCTCCTTTGTTGATATGAAAGTTCACGTGGCTGAGAACCTGGCGGGCGGTACCGGGATAAGTAAAGCAGACGTCCCGAAATTCAATGGAGTTGATGGCATTGATCCGGAGCTCTCCCGAGGTCACCTCGCTTTCACTCAACAGGAAGTAGCGTTTGAAGTCCTCTATTTTCTGGTTATAACCGATATACATCGAGATGCTGCCGATCAAGCCGCTGATTCTGCCGGACAAGTTGCCGTAGAGGCCGGGGATATAGTTCAGATCGCCCAGCGTATAGGTGCGCCCGATAATCCGTATGATAATATAAACCTGTATACCAATATTCAGGGCTGTTTGCGGCAGTCCAAGGAGGATATTGATAAAATTATTTTTCTTGTTAAAGGATTTGCGCCGCAGGAACAGCTCTTTGTCCTTTTTTAAAAATCGTGCCAGCAACGTATCGGCCATGCCGAAAAAGCGCAGCTCTTTGGCCGCCTTTTTATTGAACAGCAGCGAGTGGATATAGCCGTTCTGCCGGTCCTCCCGGAAAATGCTTTTGTCAAACTCATACCGCCGTTTCTCCAGTCCCTTTCTGAAAAGGAAGCTGGGGATCAGCGACAAAAAGGTAAGCAGTGTCAGCCAGACGTTGATCCGCAGGGTCAGTATCAGCGCCGTAATCAGGTTGACGATAGTAGTGAAGGTGCCAACGGTGGAAAACACAATTTCATGCATGGCATGAGAATTGTTGCGGCTGCGCGACATATCATCAAACTTATCCGGTATATCGAAATAAGAGATATCGATATCGGCCGATTTCCTCATCAGGGAAATATTGATATAGGTTAACAGATTCTGAGTCTGCAGACCGGATATTTTTCCGCCGAAATCGCTGATAAAGGTTACCAGAATACTGATGCCGAAATATAAAACCAGGCTGGACACAACGGAGGCCCATAGCGAAGCGTCGCCGGTCACATCGGTGCTCAGGATAGCCGAAATGTCGTCAATGATTCCCTTCATCACGTACATGTTGAAGAAAGGTACGATTCCCGTTATGAGGTTGATGGTCATAATAACGAAAAAATTGCATTTATTGGCCTTAAAAACCAATTGCAGGCAAAAGGCGTAATTGCGAATGAAATTTTTCAGCTTTCCAATCATACCGTCACCCCCGCCGCCTCATCCACGAAATTCGAAGCCTGCAGATTGAACAAATACGCATACCGTCCGTTTCGTGCCATCAGTTCTTCATGGGTGCCATCCTCCAGCACCACGCCATCCTCAATCACCAGGATTCGGTCCATCAGCGTTGTATTCGACAGCCGGTGGGAGATCATCAGCAGGCCGCGACCGCTATACAGCCGCTCAAACTGTCGGAGGATTTCATATTCCGCCACTGGGTCGAGAGAAGCGGTTGGCTCGTCCAGAATCACCATATCCGCCTTGCGGAACGCGCCGCGGGCAATGGCCAGCTTTTGCTTTTGCCCGCCGGACAGCTCCAGTCCATCGTCTGAAAAATCCCGGCTGATATCGACGTCAAGAGAATCTATTCGTTCCAGAATGCCATGATCCAGTTCGGCGAGAGTCAACGCCTCCCGGATGCGGGCGTCGTCCTCCCGGTTTTCATAATCTGACATTGCCACATTGTCTCTCACACTGAGCGAATAGGTGATATAATCCTGAAATACCGTGGAAAACACCTGGCGCAAGCTATTTAGCGTATACGCCTTGATATCCAGACCGTTTATGAGAATCTGTCCCTCATCCACATCATAAAATCGCAGCAGCAGCTTGACAATGGTAGACTTTCCGGCGCCGTTCAGTCCAACCATGGCAATCTTCTCATGGCCCTGAATCCGCAGATTCAGATGGTTCAGAACCGGCTGTTCTGTCAGCGGATAGGTGAACATCACATCTCGGAATTCAATGGTTTCCAGCTTTTTCAGTTTTCTTGTTCCGTTGTCCGGCACAAAGGCCTTCAGCTTCATAAAGGAATCATATTTTTCAATGGTATAAGAGGTCTCGCCCAAACGCGCGATATTGTCAACGAGGTTGGTAAAGCTGCTCTTCAGGGTCGAAGTCATCCCGAGCAGATAGGCGAAATCGCCGATGGCGTTGCGTCCCTGAAAAATGCCCAGCAGCACCATGTACATGCTGATCCCGATCCCAATCGTAGGCAGCATATTGCACAAGGAGTCCGCAAATCCCAGACGAACCGTCAGCCTTCTTTTTCCGCTGATATACGTGTTCCAATGCTGCCTGTATTTGTCCACCACCATATCGGACATGTCGTAAAACCGGACCTCCTGTGCGGTTTGCTTGCCCATAGCCACTCCGGCCAGATAGGAGACGCGGCGCATGATATTCTGGGTCTGCAGACCGTACTCGAACTGACGGCGAAGATACCGGCCCCGTGTGAAGAGAGGCGGCAGGGTAAACAGAACAATCACCAACGGAATCCAGGCATTGGTGGACAAAATGGTAACGGTGGTAGAGATGACAAGCGAGATCGTATTAATGATAAAGCTGAGGGTTCTCGTATACAGGACGCTCAACTGGGATTTCCCATTATTGGCCTGCTCAATATGGTCATAATACCGGTCGTTGTCAAAATAGGAGATGTCGAGCGACGCCACTTTTTGTGCCATTTCCGTGTTGATATACTGATTGAAGCGGAGCTGCTGGGTTTCCCCGATCAACGAGGAAGCAAAATTGAGCAGGGTGAGGCCGAGAGAGAGCGCGGTAGAAACCAGTATCCAGAAACCCACCGGTTCCACCGCTTCATGGAAAGACCAGTGATTGATCAGCGCGAAGCTGAGGGTGTTGATCAGTTCCCTGCCGCAGTACATGAGCACAAAAGAGGACAGGGTATTGATCAACGTGACGATTGTGGTCACCACGAAGAGACCGGGACTCGACATAAAAACCTTTTTGACGGAAAATGCGAGGAGCTTTAATAAAGCCAGCCGACCGCCGGTATCCTTTTTATTCTTTTCAGAGGCAGAGGGGCCCTTTACCATAATAGTTCACCAGCCAATTCTGTATAATCAACGGCCAGTCAGGATGACTCCGTTTCCTCGCCCGGACTGGTCGAAAAATTTGCGCCGTTAATGATCCGCCGTGGGAGACAACTCGCGTTGAAGCCGGAACAGGAGCCGGGTATACGCATTGGATGGGTATACCCGGCTGTCCATGTTATGTCATGATCCTTGGGAAACGGTTTATTTCCATATTTCCCGTGGCGGGTAACGTCCCGCCACGGGCATGGTTCAATGTTCTCTCAGCCGTCCGGCCCAGCGCTGCTGCGCAGGGCCGGTGAACGGCGTGAGGTTATTATACCGTGACCAAAGGGATGTTACTTCGAACCGCCGGAACAGTCACCAGAGCAGCTGCCAGCGCAGTCGCCGGAGCAGGTTCCGGCGCAGGTTCCGCCGCATGCGCCCTCGCAATCGCCGGAGCAGGTTCCCGAGCAGGTAAACCAGCAGCTGCTGGCGGCCGCCACAAAGTCCGTGTTCTGATTGCCCAACATATAGGTCATAAAAACGCCTCCTTGTTATGGTTTCAATCGTCCAAGCTATTGGGATACATTGTTCACACCATATCTTGTGTATGCTCGCTCAGTATGGCTCCTGTCGCATCGCAGCCTGGACAGTAAAGGACCGAAAAGGTTACTTTGAGCTCGCGGTACTCGAGCGGCAGCTGCCATGACAACTGCCCTTGCAGCCGCCATCGCAATTGCCCGCGCAGGAACTATAACAGCTGCCCGTACAACCGTCACAGGAACGGGCCACCGGAGACATTGCATCGGCTCCGCCCAGCAAATAATTCATGAGAAGTCCTCCTTTCTGCTAAGATGGATCCGCTATGTATGCCAAACGGATCGACTCTTTGAGAGCCCCGCCTGTCGGCGGACGAAAGTCATTTCGAGCTGCCTGCGCAGCTGTCTTTGCAGGAACCGTGGCAGTCGCCACTGCAGGCCCTGGCGCAGGCAGCCTCACAATCGCTTGTGCAGGCGGCCGTGCACCCGCCGCTGCAATAGTGAATGCACCAGCCGGCAGCCGGTATAAAGGCACCCTGATTTTGGCCAGTTAAATAGGTCATGTGTTTTTTCCTCCTTTCAAAAAGACTGGTTCATCTTTTAGGCCGATGCTGCTTTGAGAAACAGGCAGACACCGCCCGGCTAATCAAACATGGGAATCACCCCCTTTTCGGAGGAATCTCCTATTCTTGTCCGCATAGGACTCATACTGAAGCCATATGATTTACAAAAAAATTCAGCTTTTTGCTGCCGACGTCGGGGGTGATCTCCTTCACATACGTGAACGTCCAACGGGTGTTCCCAAAGCCGTAGGGCTCGAGCGCTTCCAGAAAACGGGTGCGAATCTGCCGGTCCAGCTCGTCGCATTGCCTGTCCGCCGGCACAACGAGCTGCAGCTCAAAGTCGGAGATGTCCTTTTGGATCGCCCGGAACTGCAAAATGCATTGGTCAAGATAGGTGTTGACGGCCTCCACGGCATAAAACATAATGACGCATTCTATCTCCGTGCCGTCCGGCCGGGTGATCAATTCGTTGCCGCGCCCGGCCTGCACGTCCAGAATCGGATGAATATTGCCGCAGGAGCAGCTCTCTCCCGGAAGCAGCCGGGCACGGTCGCCCAGATCATAGCGGATAAAGGGCATGGCCTTGTTGTTCAGTCCTGTGACGCAGACATTACCCACTTCCCCCGGCGGTACAGGGCGGCCATTTTCTATAATTTCCACATGCACGTTGCGGGGCATCACATGCAGGTGTCCTTCGGCACATTCGAACGCAATGCCGTTGACCTCCCGGGCGCCGTATTCGTTTACTGCCGGCACCTGCATGATCTCCTCAATCGCCTGCCGGCAGGCGGGCTGTAAGAACTCGCCGGCCAGTTCAATATATTTTAAGCTTTTGATCGGCGGCAGGCCGTGGGACTGCATATGGCGGGCCAGCAGCAGGACGGTGGAAGGATGCCCCATCATCCACTCCGGTTCGAACTGAACGATATGGCGATAGTATGTATTGAGCGCTCGTTCGCTGAAATCGAGTTTGCTGAACGACAGGACAATGCCGTTTTCCCGCAGCATGATGCGAGGTGAGAACACCTGCTTGACGGTTTCACTCACATCGTTTCCCTCGTCGTCGAGTCCGCCGCTTTCCCGATAAGCAATTGAATGGAAAAACACGCATTTTGAATCCGGCATAATACCGAAGCGCTGGCGACGCCGTGACCAAAGGCTCATCAGGGAGCGAATATGCTGGTGCTTTTCCCAGTAGATGTCCAGGATTTTGCCGGTTGAACCGGAGGTCCGATCATGCAGAAGATCCTTTTTGCTGTATTCGTCGGAGAGAAAGTCGTCCGCTCTGGCGCGTACATCCTCTTTTTTCACAATGGGGAGCGATTCGAAAACCGACGCAATATCCTGACTGTCCGGTCGGATGCCGGCCCTGTCATATAGCTCTCTGTAAAAGGCTGTGTGACGGTAAGCGTACGCTACCATATCCGACAACTTGTCCTGATACTTATCCATTTGTCGAGCCCTCCGCCGACAGCGCCTGCCGCACATATTCCCACAGCTTGCCATACGAGGTCAAAATTTCATAGTCCAGCATATCGTCGTCAAATTCGATGCCGAACAGGTTTTCGATATCCACTACCAGTTTGACAAAGCTGATGGAGTCAAATTCCAGATCGTCGACCAGATCCGTTTGTTCATTGATGTCTTCGTGGGTCAACTCCTGTCGTTTCGCCGAAACCAGCACCAGGTCCTTGAGTTTAGCTTCCATGGTATTTTCCGCCTTTCTACTTTATTGTGCTTGCTGTTCCTTTGGCTTTGAAAAGATTATCTTTTTATGAACGTCAACCAACAACAGACTGTTTTCATCATGTACCAGCATGTATTTCTCGTCCATCCGTTGCCACCATTTGGAGAAAGCACGGTAGGTATCCCGGTAAAGCTCGCGATAGGAGGGCGCTTTCTCCAGCCCCACCTCCGCCATCAGCTCCGGATGATCCTTTAAGCCCAGCCGCAGGCTGTGGTAGGCAGAAAGACGTTCCAGAAGAACGATATATTCGTCGTTTTCCTCTTCCGTAATGGAGACCGGCTGCATCAACTCATACATCATATTTTGCATTTAACACACCTCTGTTTGAAATATAGATATCAATAAACGGGTCGTCGTACGTCGGCTTATCATCCGACTGGATCAGCTGCTTCTCCAACAGGGCCTTTTTGAGCTTTTGGGAAACGGCATGATTGAGATGGCTGATCCGACATTGGATTCTGGGCGAGATCGCGAGTTCTCTTGTGCCGGCTTTATGAAGATACATGCAGCGGTTGCAGATCTTGACGTCACAGCTTGTGCACAAAGGAGAGGCGTCCCGACGGCAGAATTTGCTCTGCGACAGATCGATGCCATGCTCAAGGTCTCCAATGCTGTCCATTCCGTTAAAATAAAAGGCGGGGCAGATATAGAATTTCCCGTCCGGTGCCAGCGCGGCAGTGGTCGCACCGGCAGAACAATCGATTTCATTGGTTTTGTCAAATGCATCCGTCAGCAAATTCAGAGCAGGCTTGCAGCCCGCTTCATACTGCTCGATCAGATAATCAGAGAGCGTTTCCAGCTGTTCTTTATACAGCGCGTAGTCCGCTTCCTTCCAAGACAACAGATCCTGCAGAAAAATGTTCAGTCTGGGCGACTTGACGAACAGAGCTTTTGCCATATCCGCCATATTCGACAGCGTATTGCGGGAAACCAGCAGAATGGTGGCCTCACCGCCCTCGAAACCATCATATACCTGATTGTCATGAACCGTTATGGTGCCTGCTGCTCCGTCTCTGTCGGCGCCGTTGATCTGAAAATACATATTATCCACCTGGTTCAGCCCATGATCGCATTCGCCGAGGAACACAGGAACCAACTGGTTATCGGTGCAATAGGCCAGTCCCTTTTTCAAAACTTCTTCGGACATTACTACATCGCTTTCGGGCCGGGATTCATAGGAGCAGTGAGGCGTGATATTGTCGGCGGTAATGAAATACAGATGCTTCAGGCCGATATTTCCTATCGAATTGGCTTTGGCGGTGGTAAGGGGAGCGGTCTTGCCCGTCGCCTCGCTGTACCGTTTCCAGAAATACCGATTGGCCCGGGCATTTGCTTTGTGCATATTGCAAAGAGAGATGGTGCGTTCAAAGATGGTATCCTTATCCGATGCCTCATAATTATGGGCTACGCACCATCCGCAGCCGAGTCCCACATCACAGGTATTGCAGTCATGCGGACTTTGGGATTTCCAGTCCAGCGAGATAAAAGAACGAAGCATGTCCATATTGATACCGTGTTCGATATCTCCCACAGTGAGCTTCTGATGGCCGGGACTGAAGCACATCTGCAAAAAGCGGATACAGGGATAAATAGATCCTTCACTGTCAAAGGCAAACGTCTTGTATCCCGCGCCGCAGCGATTACGATTCAAAGCCTCTGTTGTAACCGGAAGACCTACGGTAGCATTAAAAAAGGAGGTCGAAACCTTGTCCCACAGTTCATTTTCAATTACGTAATCCGCCAGTTCCATGAGCTGATTCTCGAAAATGACATCGTCACCCTCCTGCCAGACATCTTCGTACACCAGATTCGCGGTAGCGATAGAAAGACCGGTGTTCCAGAGATGAATGATGCTGTCTTTTAAATAGGGCAGGTCGGCGTGGGCAAAGGTTGCCTTTGTACTGGCACCCGGGAATTGACGCAACCAAAGCGGAACGTTTTTGATGACATCGTCATACGAGCCGGTACCGTCAATCTTCTTTCTGGACAAGTCGTGCTTCTCTTTGTTGCCGTCCAGACTGATGGTGAACGAGCAGTGTCCTTCGTGCTTCTTGAAATAAGCCTGTACCTTTTCTTTATGATACAGTGTTCCGTTGGACGAAAAGGAAAACCGGTATCGATCGAACCACTTATGGCCGGTCGCGTACATCTTTGCTACAATATAATCGCTGATTTTATCGATGAGGTCGATCTCCAGTAACGGCTCGCCGCCTATAAAATCCCACACAACGGCGTCTTCGCTACAGATATAGGGATCTTCCAACACGTAATCTACGATCTTTTTCGCTGTTTCATAGTTCATCACATGAAACTCATTTTTGCCTACCATGTAGCAATAGGTACAACGGAGATTACAGTCCTCTGTCACGCAGAATGTCAGGGTCACACATTTTCCGCTGCGCCATGACTGGGCCCCCTGTGCCATATAGACGTTTGCATCATACATTGTGTACTTCCTCGTTTCTTTTTGTTTTTCCGTTATAGGTTTTTGCCAGCGCTTTGACAAATTCGATCCTGCGAGGCGCTTTATAGCCGGAAAGCCTGTCCAGGCAATAGTTAATCAGCGCCCCTTCGCTAACCTCCTCTCCCTCCTTTATAACAATCTTGGCGCATGGCAGTTCTCCCATATATTCATCCGGCACGCCGTAAACCATGACGTCCGCCACACAAGGATGACTGAATAACACCTCTTCTACTTCCTCCGGGTAAATGTTGATTCCGCCGCTGATAATCATATTTTTTCTGCGGCCTGTCAGGTAGAGATAGCCTTCTTCGTCCAGCCGGCCAAGATCGCCGGTATACAGCCAGCCATTCCGTAAGACAGCGGTTGTGGCGGAATCATTTTTGTAATACCCCTTCATTACGTTTTCGCCGCGCACTACAATTTCGCCAATTTTTCCATGATCCAAAACCTGTCCCTGTTCATCCACCACGGCTACCGTTACACCGGGAATAGGTCGTCCAACCGAACCCAGCTTGCGAACAGAATCTTCCGGCAATAAGGCGGTTACACGAGGAGATGCCTCTGTTTGCCCGTAGGTTTGCACAAAACCAACAGTGGGGAAGGCGCTGATCAGTTGCCGCAGCTTATCCACCGGCATTTTTCCTCCGCCAAAACAGATATACCGGAGAGAATGGATGTCGTATTCCTCTCGGCGGCGATAATCCAATAGGGAGAGCAGCATAGTGGGTACGCCTGTAAAATTGGTAACGCGGCATGTCTCCACAGCAGAAAAGAATTTCTTTGCAAGAAACATTCCTTCCAAAATCACCATAGATGCCCCCAGGTAAACATGAGTCAGGAACTGCGCCGTGTTACAGTATCCAAAATACATGGGGAGGGCAATGAGAACAACATCATCTGCATTTAGAGAAAGGGAAGCGATGTTGGAACGTATATTGCACAACAGATTTTGATGAGTGAGCATTACCCGCTTGGGATGACTGAGTGTTCCCGACGTATGTAACATTACAGCAGTGGCATTTCGCCCTTCGTTATCCGCGACGCCTGCGGTCTTGATAATCCATCCTTTTTCTCCTGCCAGCTTGGTCACATGCAAGGTATCTGTGTTTAGCAGATAGATCGAGTAAGGATAAGACTCTAATATCTGAGTTAATCCCGGTTGCAGCGCTGAATTGGTGATTATCAGATCAATTTCACAATTTTCCAGCGTGCTCCGTATCTCCGGCCCTTTGGACTGAGGGCCAATGGGTATAATAGTTCTATTTGCATATAGAATTCCAAAATATGAAACAGCATAGGCAATGGAGTTGGGCAAAAATAATGCCACATGGCATGAACTTGGAGACAGGCATCGAGAGAGAGAAATGGCTATATTTGTCGCTTTTGCATGCCACTCACGGTAGGATAGCCGTTGTTCTCCTTGCGTAATCGCCGTTTTGTCGTGGTATTTCCAGCGCGACAATAGTCCACAGAGATGATCTATCATGTGAAAACCCTCCTTAATATAGATATAAGTATCACGCATATATATATTACATCACATAATTTGATAAAATCATTCCTTTTATGCTATTATATTTGAAAAATAAAACAATGTCAATAATATTAAATAAAATAATAAGATATTCGACAAAAAATATTGTTTTTATATTGTGGACAAATTTCCTTGTCATATTTATGGAGGGTGACCGATGTGCAGAAGTTGAATGGGAAAGAACGATCTTTCCGCTTCCTGTGACATCTAAGTCGGCAGATTCGAAGGTGAAATGAGATGTTGCGTGTTGATCGGCATACTTTTGCAATGCGTCTCAACCCCTTACGGGTTAACACATGTCGCATGTTTTTTGTCCTGTGCCATATGGAAAAGAGCAGGTTCCAGTCAACATACATGATCGTTTCCATGGACGGAAAGCACTGGATCAGGAAATAGCGGCTGCAGCATGCGGGGATGTGTCTGAATTCTGTTAAGTGACGAGCCGTTAGCACGGAACGGTACATGTCTTTTATATAGATTTTATTGCATGAGTACGAGACTGGTCGTTTGATTTTCCTTATAAAACAAAGAACCGGGCTTTTAGCCCGGTTCCGCGACACTGCGAACTTTTTTCTTTTTTCAGATCCTGATAATCATCAAAAGCTGTGATGAAACAAAAGAGCGAAAGAAATTTTCGCTGACGTTGACGGCCCTGGCAAGGCCGGCCGCGTTGTAAACAGTAGATGGAAGAATCATCTGTGAAAGCGATCTGCACAGTGGGTTTCGTATGGTTTCATCGAGTCACGATAAAATAACCTCTGCCAAGTCCTGGCGGATTTTGTGCTCTGATGGTGCAGGATTGACGGAGGTTTTTAGCTCTGTCACAGCAGACTGACCCGACAAGTGAATGTCACCCCAACGAACATCTACAGGTGATACCTTGACCAATAGATAGTATCCCACGAATCGGATTTCCGGCAAGCGCACCTGCATCGCACAGCGATGGTATGGGACTGTTTTACGCGCATCATTTACGTAAATAACCAAAGCCTAGATAAGATAATATCTGCGCTTTGATTATTTGTTTTGTTGTAACAGAGTAAATGAAAACAGCCTTTCGGCTGGCATGGTCACTTCACAATGTCGTCGCTATCCACACGGGTTTCTGCCCTTTTGAACAATTTTCCCAGAACCCTGCGGTTCGCCGCCTGCTCCTACAATAAAGAAAAGAACAGCCCGCCCTGTCGGGCAGACTGTTCTTTTTTTGGTGGGCGTAAACGGACTCGAACCGCTGACCTCTTGCGTGTGAAGCAAGCGCTCTAACCAGCTGAGCTATACGCCCGTAAAAAATGGTGACCCGGACGAGAATCGAACTCGTGTTACCGCCGTGAAAGGGCGGTGTCTTAGCCGCTTGACCACCGGGCCAAATGGTAGCGGTAGTCGGATTTGAACCAACGACACTGCGGGTATGAACCGCATGCTCTAGCCAACTGAGCTATACCGCCATATAAAGCCCCACAAAAGGGGGCCTTGTTATTATATAATAGGGACAAGCATTTGTCAACTAAAATTTTCAAACTTTTTGGTCTGCGATTTCCGTGCTTCCCATCTGGATACAGCCGACCGGACAAGAAGAAACACAGGCGCCGCAGCCGACGCATTTGGAGCCGTCGATCTCTGCCAGAAAGCCGGTTACATGGATGGCGTCGTATTCGCAGACCTTTGTGCATTTCATGCAGCCGATACAGCCTTTGCTGCATGCCTTGCGCACCTCCGCGCCTTTCGCATGGCTGCTGCAGCGGACAACGGCGGGCTGCGCAGCGGGCAGCAGGGCAATCAGCGATTTCGGACAGGCGCCGACACACAGTCCGCAGGCGCGGCACTGGTCCGGATCAATGACCGCCAGGCCGTTCTCCACCGAGATGGCGCCATATTCGCAGACTGCCGCACAGTCGCCGTAGCCGAGGCAGCCATACGCGCACAGCTTGTCGCCGCCGAAAAATTGCGTCGCAGCTGCGCAGGAAGGGATGCCGTGATAATCGGCGCGCCTCCCGGCAATCTCATCACAGCCGCCGCAGCGCACCCTTGCTGCTGTTTTTTCCATGGAGACCTCACCGCCGACCAGCGCCGCAGTCGCAGATGCGACCTCCTCGCCGCCGGGGGAACAGAGTCCGGGCTTTGCCTCGCCGCTGGCCATCGCGGCGGCATAGCCGTCACAGCCGGAGTAGCCGCAGGCGCCACAGTTCGCGCCGGGCAACAGTGCCCGGATCGCCTCCGCTTTCTCGTCCCGCGGAACAGCCAGAAGGACGGAGGCAACCGCCAGAATCAGACCGGCCGCAAGCGCCAGCCCGGCCACGATCAGCACAGCCAACAGAATCGGATTCATATGTCAGGACCATTCCTTTCTCTGCACTTTCTGCCGGTTCCGTACAGACGAGCGGCAGCGGGTTTGCACATGGTTACAGACCGAAAAGCCCCTGGAAGCCCAGGAAGGAGACCGAGACCAGCGACGCGGAAACCAGCGTGATGGGGAGCCCCTGAAGGCTCTTCGGAACTGCCGCGGTCTCGAGCCGTTCCCGTACTCCGGCGAACATCACCATCGCGAGCAGGAAGCCCAATCCCGCACCGAGTGCGTTGACCAGTGACTGGGCATAGGAATAGCCACTGTCGATGTTGAGGATGGTGACGCCGAGAACCGCACAGTTGGTCGTGATCAGCGGAAGATAGATGCCGAGCGACTGATAGAGCGGCTTGACAAAGCGCTTCAGCACAATTTCGACGAGCTGCACCAGCGCCGCGATCACGAGAATGAAGACAATGGTCTGGAGATAACCGAGGCCGTTTGGGGTCAGCAGATAGGTCTGAATGGGCCAGGTCGCCGCCGTCGCCATCAGCATGACGAAAATAACGGCAGCGGACATGCCGGCTGCAGAGCCAATTTTTTTCGAGACGCCAAGGAACGGACAGATGCCGAGAAACTGGGACAGCACGAAATTGTTGACCAGCAGTCCGCCCATCAGGATGGCAAAAAAGGATGCATCAGCCATTGTCGTCGCCCCCTTCCTCTGTCGTCGCGGCGTTCATCCGGGCACAGGCCGCGGCATTCGGGCAGGCGGCGCAGCCGGTCGACTGCCGCGGTTCAAAGCTCCGGTCAAAACGGGCGGAGAGACGGTTGGTTAGCCAGATCAGCATACCGAAGACGAAGAAACCACCCGCCGGGAGTACAAAAATCGTGATCGCCGGTAGCAGCCCACCCTCCGGCCAGCCGAACAGTGTGCCGTTGCCGAGCAGCTCGCGGATGCTGCCCATGATCACCAGTGCGGCGGTGAAGCCGGCGCCCATGCCGAGCCCGTCCAGTGCAGACAGACCGACACTGTTTTTACTCGCGAACGCCTCCGCGCGGCCGAGGATAATGCAGTTGACCACGATGAGGGGGAGATAGATGCCGAGCGAGTCGTTGACCGCCGGCAGGAAGGCTTGCACCAGCATTTGTACGATGGTGGTGAAGCCGGCGATGATCACAATATAGGCGGGCAGGCGAACCTTATCCGGGATTACCTTCCGCAGCAGGGAAATCACGATGTTGGAGCAGACAAGCACAAAGGTGGCCGCCGCGCCCATGCCGAGCCCGTTGACGGCGGCGGTGGTGACCGCCAGCGTCGGACAGGTGCCGAGCACCAGCCGCAGAACGGGATTTTCCTTCAGGATGCCCTTCGCAAAGGACTGGGCATATCGGTTCATGCAGTCCCCTCCTCTCCGATCAGCTCATAATAGGACAGCGCCAGTTCCACGCCGTGAAGCACGCCTTTGGAGGTCTTGGTCGCCTGGGAAACGGTGTCAACACCGTCGACAGAGGGTTTCCCGGCGAAGGCATCGAGCAGGCCGGCCTTCCGCACCTTGTCGATGTAACCGGCGGTTTCGTTTTCCTCTGTGACCTCGACGCCGGTGACAGTGCCGTCGGACGCAATGCCGGTCATGATGACCAGTCCGGAACTCTTGCCGGTGGTGGTGGCGGTGAAGACATAGCCGACGAGCGCACCGTTTTTCAGCGCACGATGATATCGCACCTCCCGGCCGTCAGCCGTCAAAGAGGCCTCTTCAAAGCTGTCGGCGTCGATCACAGTCTGCCGGGCGGTGGTGGCGGTCTGTTCATTGATTGCCGCAATGCGATCCGCCGTCAACGCATTGGTACCGGCCAGAGCGGCGGTGACGCCGCCGCCGATGATCGCCAGTGCCAGTGTGGACACCGCGATATCGCGCAGGTTCTTACTCATGGCGGAGCCTCCTTCCGAGCGCCGCCCAGCGGCTCTCGCCAAAGGGAGCCGGGCGCGTCGCCCGTTCGATCAGCGGCGTCAGGATATTCATGATGACGATGGCAAAGGAAACGCCCTCCGGCAGCGAGCCGAACTGCCGGATCAGCACGGTCAGCAGGCCGCATCCGATGGCAAAGACCACTTTGCCGGATTTGGTGATCGGGCTGGTCGTATAGTCGGTCGCCATAAAGATGGCGCCGAGAAACAGGCCGCCGGACAGGATCTGAATCAGCGCCCTGTCCAGACTGCCGCCGATCAGCCAGGACAGCACAAACACCGTCCCTATGTACAGCACCGGCACCGTCGGGGAGATAACCCGCCGTATCACCAGATAAACAAAGCCGAGCAGAAGCGCGAGAATGCAGGTTTCGCCGAGCGAACCGGGCCGCATACCGGTCAGCAGCGCGGACAGCTCGTATCCGGCCGGTTCACCCGCCGCGAGATTGGCGAGCGGGGTCGCGGAGGAGACAGCATCTGCTCCGGCGAAGGGAGAGGTCCAGCTGTTCATCGTATCAGGAAAGCTGCCCATCAGCACGATCCGTCCGACCAGCGCGGGGTTGACGAAATTATGGCCGATGCCGCCGAACATCTGCTTGGCGACCACGATCGCCACCACGCCGCCGAATGCTGCCTGCCAGAGAGGGATCGAAACCGGCAGATTGAAGGCGAGCAGCAGTCCCGTCACCATACAGGACAGGTCGCCGACTGTCTGCGGTCGTTTCATCACGACACGGCTGAGATATTCCGCCGCGACACAGGAGGCGACGCAGACCAGCTCCACTGCCGCCGCACGCCAGCCGAACAGCCACATCGAGGCGACCGCTGCGGGCAGCATCGCGATCAGCACGTCCAGCATGACATGCCGGGTGCTGGCGCCGCTGTGGAGATGCGGCGAGGAGGACACAATATAGGAATTGTCCATATGGGTTTGTCTCCTTTCCGTCATTTCCGCAGCTCCGCCTTGGCGAGGCGGAGGGTTTGCACGAGCGGTCGGTTGGCCGGGCAGGAATAGGAACAGCAGCCGCATTCCATGCAGGTCGCGAGACCGCCGCGAACAAGCGCCTCCCGGTCATGGCGTTGGAAAGCACCGACGAGGGTGGGGGGCACCAAATGCATCGGGCAGGCCGCGACACAACGGCCACAGCGGATGCAGTCGGTCGGGGCGGGGAGCACCGCGTCCGCCGCCGAGAAGGCGAGGATGGCGTTGTTCTGCTTGAGGACCGGCGCCTGGTCGCTGATCATGGCGAGGCCCATCATCGGGCCGCCCATCAGCAGCTTGCTCACCTCATCCCGCAGGCCGCAGAAGGCGAGCAGGTCGGCGATCGGCGTGCCAATCACGGCGCGGACGTTTTTCGGCTCGGCGATGGCGGAGCCGTCGACCGTCAGTCGCTTGTCGAGAAGCGGGCGGCCGGTTTTCAGATAACGGGAGAGAAAGGCGATCGAGGTGACGTTCATCACGACACAGCCGACATCCGCCGGCAGCTTGCCCGCCGGCACGCGGCGGCCGGTACAGGCGTCGATCAGCACCTTTTCGGCCCCCTGCGGATAGCGGGCGGGCAGCGCCTTGACCGTGACGGTCCGGGCGGGCGTTGAAACGCCCGTGGCAATTTTCGAAAGCTCCGCAATGGCAGCAGGCTTGTTGTTTTCGATGGCGATCATGGTCCGGCGGACATCGAGAAATTCCATCACCGTCTGCACGCCGGAGACGATATCCCAGGAGTTTTCGAGGCATTCGCGGTAGTCGGTCGTGATATAGGGTTCACACTCGGCCGCGTTGATGATGAGGGTGTCCACCTCGTCGACGTTTTTGGGATTCAGCTTGATATGGGCCGGGAAGCCCGCGCCACCGAGGCCGACGAGACCAGAGGCGCGCACCGCCCGGAGAAAATCCTCCTTATTGTTGACAACCGGCGGCTGCATGTCCTCCGCAGGCCGCTGTTCGCCGTCGTTTTCGATGACGACGGCCGGTGTGACCCTCCCGTTCGGGAGGGTGAAATCCGAGACGGCACGCACCTTGCCGGACACACCGCTGTGGATCGGGGAGGAGACTGGCTGATCGCTGTCTCCGACGATCTGGCCGACCGCCACCGTGTCCCCCGGCTTGACAACCGGCACACAGGGGGCACCGAGATGCTGGGTCATGGGCAGTGTGATGACAGCGGGTGGCGGCATGATCACCGTCTCGCAGTCAGCCGTATTCTTGCGGTGCGGCGCGTGTACGCCGCGGCTGCTGAGCAACGAGGCCGCTTTCTGCAATATCGACATGCGCGATCATCCTTTCAGAAGGGTATGGAGTTTGGGGAAAACCAGCTGTAAAACCAGTCCTGTCAGCGTGCCGGCGACTACCGCCGCCAACAAGAGAAACGGCGCGTAATACAGCAGCGCGGTATCGAAGAGCAGCATGGCTGCCAGAAGCTGACCGCTGTTGTGGGCGACCGCGCCGAGGATGCCGGTGCCGATCAGGCCGACACGGCGGGAGAAAAATCGGAAACAGGCAGCCATCACCAGTGTGCTGAGCAAACCGCCTGCGAGACTCATCCAGAAGGCGGCGCCGCCGCGCAGCAGCGCGAACAACGCCTTGACCGCTGTCACGCCGAGCGCCGCGGGGAGTCCGAACAGCGAGAGCGCCGTCATGGTCGCGAGATTCGAGAGACCGAGCCTGGCGCCCGGAATCGGCAAAACCGGCAAAAGTCCCTCGAGAAAGGAGAGCGCCATCGCGAGCGCGGCGAGTAGTCCGGTCACCGCCAGCCCCAAAACCGGCCGTTTATTATCCTGCAACCGCGTCCACCTCCGCTTCTCCGGTCAGCCGGACGAAAATGCCGGCCGGGACACAGGCGGCCGCGTCCCCGACCCGGGTGAGCGAACCACTGTGGACACAGAGCTGATCCGGACAGCCGCTCGAAGAAAATCGAATCGCCCCATTTTCGACCGAGAGGACGACCGTGATGCCGCTGTTTCCGACAAGTGCGCGGCTGGTGTTTTCGTCCAGCGGCAGAAGAAAAGAGCCGTCCGGTGTGATGACTTCTGCTGTTCGTCCCTGCGGCGCGAGCAGCGCCCGTACAGCAAACAACAGGCCTGCCAGCAGTACGACCACTGCCGCCACTGCCAGATCGCCCCAGCCGGGCCGCCTGCGCACCACCCAAACGCCTCCCTCAATACAGATTACAGGCGACGGAAAACCGCCTGTATGCAGGATTAATCATACCCTATTTTGACAGAAAGCACAAGTTTTTTCTCGCATTTTTTGGTGAGAGTCAGAAATTTCCCGGACAGAACCGATCGGCTCGGCATATACTGGCGCGAGGTGATACATATGACGACCATGCAGAGACATCATGGCCGGGGCTACGGCGCACTGCTGTGGCACGGCCGTCCGGCGGCATATGCCGATGTGCGGGGCTCGGTGGACTATCCCGACATCCGCGGCTCGGTGCTCTTTTTCCCGGTTCACGGCGGCACACTGGTGTCCGCCGAGATAAACGGACTGCCGGTCGGAGAGGGGGTCTGCGGCAATCCGGTCTTCGGTTTTCATATCCACGAATATGGAGACTGCACCGGCAACAGCACCGATCCTTTCGCAGATACCGGCGGACACTATAATCCGCAGGACTGTGACCATCCGTTCCACGCGGGGGATCTGCCGCCGCTGTTCGGCAACAACGGCTATGCCTTCTGTGCGTTCTTTACCGACCGGTTTCAGGTACGGGAGGTGCTGGGGCGGGCGGTGGTGATACACAGCCATCCGGATGATTTCCGAACACAACCGTCCGGGGATTCCGGCTCCAAAATTGCCTGCGGCGTGATTCTGTGAGCACCTTTTGAAAAAAGGGCGGGGACGGCTTGATCGTGCCCGCCCTTTGGCCGTTAAACCGACAGGCGCAGATCCTCGATCTTTTTCATCAGGATCAAAACCGGTGGAATATCGGCCTCTTTGTTCAGCAGCATTTGTTCCAGTTCGCTGTCATCCAGCAGAAGGATCATCTTTCCTTCCATCAGCCAGAGATCGCGCTGGTGCCGTCGAGTACCTGCGTTGCCGCCGCGGCGGCAGCAGATAATTCCCAGCATACCCGGGCCTTTTTCGCATAGATAATGTGCCATTTGCAGGATATCCGCCTTGGTCACCGCTTTTCCTGTGTTTTTGGCATCCACCACCAGATAATCGGCCCGATAGCGCTCGCGCAGGTAGCGCCACTCGTTGTCATAGGCATAATTGGGAAGAATGAAATCCCGGCGATTGGCCGCACCGAGATCGCAGTCCTGTTCAATCGGTGGTGCCAGCGGCGGACAGAACAGCAGTGCCAGCGCTTCACCGACCCATTTTTGATAGCGGCTCCAGTGCTCCCGTCCGCAGGGACAGGCCTTCAGGCGACGGATCAGCTCCCGGACGGGAGAAACCGACGCGGCAGCTGGTTTGCCGAAATGCGGCTGTTCCTGCATTTCATGTGCGAAGGTTTTGGCAAGAAAGGCGATGTCCCAAAGAGCAATACCAGCTTCCCGCAGTCGGCGCTGGTGACTGTCCGGCAGCTGCGCAGGAATGATGAGTGTGGGGATAGCATCCGGCATTGCCGTTTGCTCTTCCAGCAGACGGGCTATGACGGCACTCAGCCGATCATCTGTAAAGCCTCCGGCAGCAGCCTTGACCTCTGCGAGGATTCGCTGCTCAGGTCTGCCGTTCCCGGCACGGCGGCGAAAGACCAGATCCACCAGCCGTCGGTTTCCCAGCGATACATTCTGCCGGATGTCGTCATAATCGGGATTTCGATTCAGTAATCCGATGACATACGAGATAAAAGCCGATTCACTGAAGGACCGGTTTAACCGTGTGTGATGGCAATCGCGGCAGAGCAGGATCAAATTGTCCAGGGCGTCGCTGCCGCCTGCTGCGAGCGGATGGAGATGATGACGCTCCCACTCCCCGGGTTTGAGCGGACGTCCACAGACGGCGCAGCGATAGACGGGTTCTTCGGTTTGTTTTGCAACAGCCATCTGTCATTCCTCCAGCACATAGCGGCGGATCGCGGCTGCAACGCCGTCAGCCGAGCAGGAGAGCGTCACGGCGTCCGCCGCCGCTTTCACTTCGTCAGGAGCATTCCCCATGGCAATCCCGAGCCCGGCATAGCGCAGCATATCGAGATCGTTGCGGCTGTCGCCGAGGGCGACACTGTTTTCCCGCGGGATACCGAGTTCGGCGAGTGCGGCCTGCATGCCGACCGCCTTGCCGCAGCCGAGTGGCAGCGCCTCTGCGTAGCCGGGATGCTGGATAACCTCGAAATCTCGTCTGAGCAGGGCGAGGATATCCGGCGGCACGGCGCCGTCGATGGTCAGCTTGCTGATCCGCGCGCCGACATAGCGCCGGTCAAAATCATCCGGCGCGGAGACAGGTTTCCAGTCTGACTCGCGATAGCCGACATGGCCGATGAGAAACATCTCGGTCTCTCCCTCCAGCACGCAGGGCGTGCCTTCCCGCAGATAGCAGGCGCAGACCCGGCGGAGCACGTCGGGAGACAGACAAACGCTGCGTATTACCCGTTCGCCGATTTGGACATAGGCGCCTCCGCCCGCGACCACACCGTCGAAGGCAGCCGCCGCGAGCAGAGGGGCGGGAATACATCTCATCGAACGGCCGGTACAGAGCAGAACGGCGTGTCCCTCCGTCCGCGCACGGCGGATGGCCTCCCGATTGGCCGCCGAGGGAATCGGTCGGTCATAATTCAATGTGCCGTCGATGTCAAGGAAAATGGCCTTTCGCTGCATGGTCACAGGGTTCTCTCCTTTCGCTGTGGGCCGGGCACCAAACCAGGGCAGCCGGCGTAAACTGGAAAGAGCGGCCGACGCTGAATCGCCGGCCGCCTGTTTATGAAAAGGCATATTGTCCATTCACATCATAGAGGATATAAGCGGCATCCGCACCGGCCATTTCGGTCACGGCGCGCACCTCCTCCCTGATCTGCGCGGCATTGTAGCCGCTTGCCTGAATCCACGGCATGACAACGGGCTGCTTCTCCATCAGGCCGACGCGCGACTGAATCTGGGAGAGCAGAAGGGATATCGTCTCAAAGGGATGTGCCTGCGGTTCCACAACCTTTTCTGTGCCGACAGTGAGCTTTGTGCCGAAGGAAGAGGGGGTCAGCACCGGGGCGACGGCGCCCGCGCCGAAGGTGACCGGATTGCCGCCGAAGGGGCCGGTGCCGTCGCCGATGGCGGCGAGCCCGGGCATCGACAGGATCCAGCCGTTTTGGCCGACCGCTGCGTTCATCTCCTCCGCAAACAGCGCCAGCACCTCTCCTTTGGAGAGAGAGGCCCATTCGGTGGTGGTGAAATCCGCGCTGGAGGTTTGATAAGGAAACTGGACGCTGTCCAGCATCAGCAGGTCAAATCCCGCCCCTTTCAGTTCAGCGGCGAGCTCGGTGATAAAACGGCGGGCATCCGCGGAATAGGGGTTGAGCCAGCGTTTGCCGCCGTTCGATGGATCGTTGTCATACCAGGAGGCGATGGAGTTGCCGGCAACGGTGATCTTGGCGGTGGCGAGCCGTCCGGCTGCAAGATGATCCTGGAAGGCGTGCAGCCGGGGGACCGGCGTCAACCCCTTTTCACGAAGTCGGTTCGCAGCCGTCTTCAGCTCCTCGAGGGTGAGCGCGTCGGAGGCAGCGGTCTGCGCCGCCACAGCGAGCTCGGTCGAGGAGACATAGCGCATCTGGCCGGTCTGTTCCTTCAGATCAAACAGCACACCGTTATAGCCCGCCTGTATTGCTGCGTCCAGCCGGGCGTTCCAGGCATCCAGCTCCTTCAGCGCCGAAACCGGCAGATAGATCAGCCGAAGTCCCCGGGTCGTGTCGACAGGCGGATCCGGCGTATCCGGCTCAGGGATATCCGCCGGTGCAGACGTACCGGCTGTCGAGGGGGCCGTTGTTTCCACCGCCGCATCCGAACCGTCAGAGGACGTGGATGGGCCGGCGGTCATCATATAGCTGGCGGCATAGTAGCCCGCTACCACCAGCGCCGGTACCAGCAGAATCGTCAACACCGTACCCACGATTTTGCCGATATTCCGACGCTTTTGAAACATTTTCCGTCCACGTTTCAGTTTTGTCCGCATCGTCCATGCCTCCAGTCTTTGCAATCATATATGAGGGAAGCAGCCGTTTTTATACCAGCGCACCAGGGCCGAAACCAAGCAGCGCCAATGCGACCAGACCGAGGAACAGCAGCACCCCCGGCAGGCCGCGGAACGCGGCGGGAACCCCGGGATTGTCCATTCTCTCTCTCGCTTCGGCGGTCAGCCAGCTCAGCAGCAGGAAGCCGAGACAGGCGCCGAGCGTCAGTCCAATGGTGCCGGGCAGCGTGAGCGTGACCTTGTGGTTGGCAACCAGTGCCAGGCCAATGGTCAGGTTGTTGAATGCCGCGAGCGAGAGCATCCGCTGTATGCGCGGGTAGACGGCAGGCAGCATTTTTTTCAGCAGCAGCACCGCGAGCAGGTAAAGAAGCGCAGCGATTGCCACCATCAGGACGGGGCGGATCATCTTGGCCAGCGCTGTGTTACCGAGCAGCAGGTCCAGCGGATAGACGATCAGAACCGTCAGGAGAGAAAAACCGGTCAGCAGACCGCTGAACAACAGGATATCGCGGGGACGCCGGGTGATACGCAGCAGCATCGACGCACCGAAGCCGGTGGTCAGAATGGCATTCTGCATCACCGCCATAGCAAGCAGCCAGAGCAGCCATTCGGTCATACGGCACCCTCCCCTCTCTCGGAGACACGCGTCAACAGCGAATGAAAATGCTGAAGCAGCGCGGAAAGAAAGGCGAGCAGCAGGAAGCCGACGAAGGGCAGCGCCGCCTGTGGCAGCACCAGCGGCATATGGATCGGGATGTCCCAGATCGTGCCGTAGGCCGCCATTTCCCGAAGAGCCGACATCCCGCAGATCACGAGGCCGAATCCAAAGGAGGAGCCAAGCGCGTCCACCAGCGCGGCGGCAGGACGGTTGGAAACTGAGAAACCGCCGGCGCGATAGGTGAAGAGCGTATTGACGGCCATCAGCGGCAGGAAAAGATAGAGCGCCGCATAAATCTCATGGGAGATACAGGTATCCAACAGAAAGGCGGCGCCGAGCAGCAGAATCGAGGCCCCAAGGGTATAGACCGGAGGGCGAAGCCAGCCGGGCAGCCGGTCCCGCAGCAGAGACATCAGCAGGCTGGTCGGCAGCAGTACCACCGCTGTGCAGACACTCAGTGCCACCCCGTATTTCAGATTGACGCTCGCCGCGAGAATGGGACAGAGGCCAACTGCCTGTACCAGCACAATGTTCCGAAGAAGAAAGGTATCGAAAAAGATGCCGGCCAGTTGTCGCGCAGAATGCCTGGCGGAGCTCTTCATGCCTGGACACCTCCTTTCCGGTATTGCCGCCACCGGCGGAGCCGATGGGTCAGCATCCAACAGCCGCGGTCCAGAATTGTGGCGAACAGATTGATGAGCAGGACGGCAAAACAGCAGCCCTCCTCATATTGGCCGAAATGGCGCAGGCACATCACAAGCGCACCGGCCAGCGCACCGTAAAGAATACGTGCCAGCCAGTGGCGCGGCGCGGTCACCGGGTCGTTCAGCAGGAAGATACCGGCGAAGAGCAGATAACCGGAGCAGAGCTCCAGCATCAGGCTCGAGGACCAGGTGTTGCCCACACGGGGGAAGAAGAAAGCACCCAGTGCACAGACTGCGAGATAAGGCAGGGTGATCAGTGGTGAGGCGCTGCGCCGGGAAAAGAGATAGAGCGCGCAGGCGGCCAGGATGGCAATCGCCACCGCGCCGATCGGGCCGGGGAAATTGCCAAGCAGCATATTCGGCAGCGTATAGAAGGATTCGCCGCCGGATTGCAACAGCGCGGCGGGGGATTTCGCCGTAATGACCGCCGAGAGATCGTCGAGCGGTCGGCCCGGATCCGGAAAGAGGAACATCTGCTCCGGAAAACAGACGGTGACAAACGCGAGCCCGCCCGCTGCCGGGTTAAACAGATTGCGGCCGTTTCCCCCGAAAGGCATCTTGACAACCAGAATGGCGAAGCCTGCGGCGACAACCGGGAGCCAGAGCGGGGCGATCGGCGACATCACCGCGCCGATCAGACCGCCGGTAACGGCGGCGGTACCGTCCAGCAGGGAGGGACGTCTGCGCATCAGCAGGCAGGCCAGCAGCTCAAAGCCGAGAGCCGCGCCAATCGAGGCCAGCATCACCGTGACCGGCCGAATCCCGAAATAGACACAGGAGAAAACCGTCAGCGGCAGCAGCGTGATCAACACATCGAGGCAAAGCATCGAGGCGCGGTCGTGCCGCCGCAGATGAGGCGCCGCACTGGTGTTATAGCTCATCGTCATCACCCCAATTCAGGAAGAAGGTACCGTCGGATCGAGATGCCTCGAGCACCTGTGAGGTGAGCTCCAGCCCGGCGGGACAGACATGGGAACAGGCGCCGCAGCCGTCACAGTCGTCGACACAGAGTGCCGCAAGACGCTCATAGTGTATATTCTCCGACTGTCGTACAATCTCATAGGGCAGCAGACCCGCGTGACAGACCCGTGCGCAACGCCCGCAGCCGATGCAGACGCCGGTGCGGCTGCCTGCCGGTTCTGCAAGTGCCAGCACGCAGGTCACGCCGGGCAGCACCGGCGTATCGAGGCTGTCCGCCGCGACGCCGGTCATCATATCGCCGAGAATTACCCGTTCCGGCTCGGCGGAAAGACCACAATGGCGGAAGAGAGCATCAATCGGCGTGCCGAAGGGAACCCAGAGGTTTTTCGGCGTGGCGACTGCGGTTCCCGCGACCGTCACGACACAGCCGATATGCGGCTCATCGAAAGCGACGGCGCGGTAAAGGGCCAGCAGTGCCTGCACGCCGATCCGGCCAATGGCTTTGCCGAGGGGATGGTCGTCGTATCGAACCACCGGATAACGGCTACCGACCTGATACAGCCGGTTGTCTCCAAGTCGCTGCTGAAGCGGACGGCGGCGTCCGCTCGGAAGCCGCACAGCGATCTGAACGGCATCGGCACCCACCACTCGCGCGGCCAGCTCAAGACCGGCCTGTACACGTTCGATATGCGCATTCAGCACGGCCCAGGCGCTGGAGGCATAGGGCTCCGCCTCCACGCCGTCGCCGACGAGCAGATCACAGCCCTCTGTGCTGAAGCGACGCAGCTTTTCATAGAGATAGACGCCGTCCAACTCGTCCACAATTGCCGCCTGCCGGGCAATATCCAGCAGGGCAGAGGCCGACAGGGAACCCGGTCGTACCACCTCCTGCGGCGGTGCGGGAACACTCACCATGCAGTCCAGTACCGCATAGCAGAGTTCGCCGAACAGCGGATGCGGCATGGTGCGCAGGCCGGTGAAAACACCGCTGACAGAGGCGGGAATCGTCGGGGCGTTCGGATGGGTAGATTGGGAGACGGCCTGCCCCCGCAGGACGGTGGCGTACTCCCGGAGCACGCACTGCCCCTCACCGGTGTAGGAGAGTGGGATATAGACACGCGGATTATCCGCGATTTCTTCGATGCTGCGGGAGGCGGCAGGCTCTTTCAAAGACGGCAGCCGCACACCGCGTCTGGTTAGAATCGACATCTCGGGCATCCTTTCCGACGGCGTTTCCGCCGTGCAATTTCCATCATTCCCCGTCTTGCCGAAAGGGCGGGTTCAGCGGTATGATAATAGCAGTACATATGATGAAGAGGAGGTGCAGCCAATGCACATGGAATTGTCGGAGAGCGGCTGCCTGACGATGATTCTGACGGATGCGGACCTGCTGCAGTTCGGCCTTTGTTTTGAGGAACTCGACTATGATAAGCCGGAGACCCGAAACGCCATCCAGGCGCTGCTTGCGGCGGCGAGGCGGGAGTTGGGGTTCCAGCCGACCGGCAGTCTGCTGGTCGAAGCGTTGCCGATTGAGGGCGGCTGTCTGCTGATGGTGACGCCCGCAAAAGCGGGACGTCGTCTGCGGATGAAGCGCGCGGCCGGACCGTTTATCTATTCTCTGGCCGATGTAGATGCGTTGCTGCAGCTGGCCGCGGGCTGGCCGTTTGATGAGCCGCCCGAGGGCGGCAGCTCTCTCTATGCGTTCGGCGAAGGCTACCGACTGGTGCTGTACGGGAAGACCGCGGAGGGCAGCCTGATTCTTGAGGAGTGTGCAAAACAGATCGGGGAGGGAGATGCCGCTGCGGCTTTTACGGCAGAGCATGGGCGTGCACTGCTGGTAGGCGATGCGTTGACGCAGCTCTGCGCCGCCATGCACCCCAGCACCGGCGGCTATAATGCCTGAATCGACGCCACCAGTGCGGCGGGGTCTTCGGCAGCAAAAAAGGCGTTCCCAATCACAGCGGCAGTCGCACCGGCGGCGGCCGCTGTTTTGGCGTTGTGTTCGTTGACACCGCCGTCGATCTCGATGAGAAGGGCCTGTCCGCGTCGGGTGGTTTCCTCGCGGAGGGCTGTTACCTTGCGCAGCATCTCCGGCATCAGCGACTGTCCGCCGAAGCCGGGTTCCACCGTCATGATGAGCGCCTGATCCAGCAGATCAAGATAAGGGAATATGGCCTCGACCGGCGTGGATGGACGGATCGACAGGCCTGTCCGCCTGCCAAGCGAACGAATGCGGCGGAGGGTTTCAGCAATCGGCGCACTGCATTCGAGATGGATGGTCAAACTGTCGGCGCCGGCATCAACGAACGCCTCCAGCAGTCGTTCCGGGTGCTCCAGCATCAGATGCACGTCAAAGGGCAGCGTACTGAGCGGCCGGAGCTGCCGGACGATCGGCGGGCCGAAGGTGAGGTTCGGGACAAAAACGCCATCCATGACGTCCAGGTGCAGCATATCGGCACCGGCGGCCGCCACCCGCGCGACCTCGCTGCCGAGGCGCGTGAAATCGCAGGTCAGAATCGATGGAGAAACCTTCATAATGCCTCCAGAAATAATATCTTCAGTTTATCATTTTACCTTATCTTCTGCCAAAGGTCAAGTCCGGTGTCAGCAGCAGGAGGAGATCGCGCGGCTGCTTTCAGAAATCTGGAAAGCACATATGAATGCCGAAAAATGTGTTATTACACCGTGAAAGGTGTGGAATACTTGCAAAAATATGGAAAATATTGTATAGTGAAGGTGACAGACAGCGACCTTGGTTGTCGCTGGATACGATGAAAAACAGGAGGCGGATATGATGACATATGAGCGTAATGACAAGCTGGAGTATCTCGATACGGAGGATGGCCGGATGGTGGTATTTGATCCGGATTCGGGAGACACCCATTTTCTGGACGAAACAGGCCGGGAGATCCTGATGCTGCTGGAGGAACCGCTGGAAGAGACGGCATTGCTGCGGCAGTTGGCCGAGCGGTACGAGGGAGACGAGCAGACAATCGCCGCAGATCTGCAGGTGTTTCTCGCAGAGCTCCAGCAGAAGCGCGTTCTGCTGGAGCGGACGTGACGCCTGGAAAGCCGGACGGGCGGCCGACTTACCGGGAGGCGCTCGCCGGACGGATGGACGGCGCACGAAATGAACCGTTGGCGATCATCTGTAATGTGACACTGGAGCCGGCTTTTCTGGATTTCCTATACTATTATGATCCGCACACAGTTGTCTCGTTTTGTGAACCGGCGGCCTGGCTGGCCGAGCCACCGACTGAGCGGGTAGTGTGTCTGCTGCGGCTGCAGGAGCTCTGCCCCCGGTTGTACCATGGCATCTATACCATGTCGGAGGCGGAGCAGGAGGCTGAGTTGAAACAGGCATTGACGCTCTATGAACAGCTTGCGGCGGTCTGGCGAATGCGGCGGACAGTGGTTTTACTCTTCCTGCCGGAGAGCGATCCCGGCGAGCGGGTTCCTCATGGGCTGCCGTCCTTCAACCGGGCAGTGGCACGCCTGAACCGGCGATTGGTGGAGCTTTCCGAAACCTGTCCAGCCCTGACGTTGGTGTCCGCTGACCGGGTGCTGACACGGGAAGGGTTTGAAACGGCGTGGGATCGGCGTGGGCTGTATGCGTT
>ERZ1026998.102-NODE-102-length-35217-cov-5.081224_pt1 | contig 35217 bp, 27 predicted proteins | sample MGYA00519288_ERZ1026998 | MGnify/ENA primary metagenome ERZ1026998 (study PRJEB26926, sample SAMN06164454) | human gut metagenome | biome: ENVO:00009003; feature: ENVO:2100002; material: ENVO:00002003 | host: Homo sapiens | place: USA | collected 2012 ...
GGACGCGCCGAGCCGCAGCCATTTCCGTATAACTCCGTTTTTGCCGCAGATAAATTCGTCGTAGTCGGGGCACTCCTCGGTAACCTCCGGGAGCGTTTTAAAGCCCCACCAGCTCTTATATTCGTCGGGGTAGCGGTCAAATTTATACCACTTGAAATACGGCGACGATTTTGAATTATACGCGCCTACGGTATCATATCGCGAATAGCGGTTAAAATAACGGCTGTCATCGCCGGTATGTGAAAAAACACCGTCGAGAATTATTTTTATTCCCACTCTGCCGGCACTTTCGCACAGCTTTTTAAAATCCTCCTCCGTGCCGAGAAGCGGGTCTGTTTTCATATAATCCGCCGTGTTGTAGCGGTGATTCGAATGTGCCTCAAATATCGGGTTTAAATATATGCAGGTGACTCCGAGCTCAAAAAGATATGAGAGCTTTTCGGTAATTCCGCGCAGGTCTCCGCCGAAATAGTCGTTATTGCGGACGCGGCCCTGCGCGTCCGGTCGCCAGACCGGCTGGCCGCCCCAGTCGTCACGCAGCACCCGGTCGTCCGGCACACCCTCCTTCGGTTCGTCCGAGCGGGCAAAACGGTCCGGAAAAATCTGGTAGAAAATGCCGCCCGCAAGCCAGTCCGGGGTGGTGAAACCGGCGGCATAGCAGGTAAGCTGCCAATGCGGGCCGTCAGCAAAATCGAGAGAGGCGCTGCCGTCCGGGCGCCGCGTCAGATAGCGGGTTCCGTCCTCGGTCTCCAGCGTGAAACGGTAGAAATAGAGCGCGGCCACGGCGGGAGTGTAGTGGCACTCCCACCACTCCCGGTCGTCGCCCTCCATCCCGCACCAGAACATGCCGGATTCCTGCGGCAGCTGTCCCACAGTCTCCATATGCAGCCGGGCATCCCGACAACCGAGCGAACGGGGCAGGCAGATGCGGAAGTGTACCGCTGTCCCAGCGGTGACAGCGCCGAAGGGGGAACGATAGCGGGTGTCGCGGGAGTTGAACATGAATACTCACCTTTCTTCTCCGGACGGATGCCGGAGGGGTTCTGTAGGAAGCAATGAAAAGAACCGGCACAGGCCGGTTGTGGAAGAATACAAACGAAGAGTAAGCGTAAGAAAATGGCGCAGCCAGTCTGCCGTACAGACCCGAAAAGAGCAGAAGAAGGCCGGTTTCGCCATAGGCGAAAGAGGGCGCGTTCCGCGACCTCAGGACTTCTTCCACAGGAAAGCAGTTTCCAGTATTGACGCACAAACGGAAAGTAAGCAGAAGAAGCGCGATGCGGCGAAGCCGCAGGAGGCGTTTCACGCCGACAGCGGTTCTTCCGTAAGAAAGCTGCCTCAAGTATTGGCGCACAAACCAAAAGCAGGCAGAAGAAGCGCGATGCGACGAAGTCGCAGGAGGCGTTTCACGCCGACAGCGGTTCTTCCGTAAGAAAATGGCGAAGCCATTTTCTTCAGTATACCAGCATTTCCCCGAAAAGAAAAGAGAACACCGGGTAAATTTACAAAGAATATGCAGTTTTTCCGGACTAGCCCCGGATGCGCTCCTGCAGCTTGAGCTGGCGGACATCCCGCCCGGCAAAGGTCAACGGCTGGAAGGTGCCGATGATGCGGGAGGAAATCTGCTCACCATAGCGCTCCGTGAGCTGGCGGGCGCTGAGATTGGTGCTGATAATAATCGGGAGTCCGGCCAGCATCCGGGTGTTGATGAGGTTATAGAGACAGGACGTATAAAATGGGCTCGGGAACTCCGCCCCGAGATCGTCCAGCACCAGCAGGTCGCACTCGGTCATCATATCCTCGCTGTTGCCGTCCGCGCGACCAAAATGTTCCTTCTCGAGCTGGTGCAAAAGCTGCTGGGTGGGACCATAGATCGCGTGGAAGCCGCGTGCCGCTACCAGCCGGGTAATGGCCAGCGAGACATGCGTCTTGCCGGTGCCGGTCGGACCGCGCAGCAGCAGGCTCGGGGAGGTGGGGGAGAAGTCCTCGGCATAGCCGCGGCAATAGGCAAGGATATCCCGCATCTGACGGCGCGGTGACTGCCCGCTCGCATCGGCCTCATCGGGATAATAGTCCAGTCGCAGCTCGTCGAAGGTGGTGAACTGCATGTGCGAGATGCTGCTGAGCCGACGACAGGCGCCCTCCTGCAAAAGCGTCCGCAGGCAGACGCACATCTCCCGTCCGTCGTAGCCGGTATCCCCGCAGACCGGGCAGGTGTACTGCGGCTCAAAATTCCGCGCCTGCTCGCCGTGCTCCGCCAGCAGCTGCGCCAGCTCCGCCTGCAGGGCGAGGTTCTGATCGCGGATCCGCGTTACCGCCTGCTCCACATCGCCGCCGTCCAGAATCGCACGAGAGACAAGCAGCGAGGCGCGCGCCATCTCGGTCTCGATCTCCCGCACACGGGGCGTTGCCGCCCGCATACGGGCACGCAGGGCATCCGCCTGGGCGGCAGCAGCAGACCGCCGTTGCTCCAGCGTCCGCAGCGCCTCCTCGAAAACCTCCTTGCTGTAACCCATATACTATGCCTCCTCCTGCTTTTTATACACCGGCCGATACTGCCGAACCAGCTGTTCATATTCGTCGATGTCCAGCGACGAGGCGCTCTGATCCGAGGGCAGCGGCTTGCCTGCCGCTTTCGCCGGAGTGCTGCGCGGCGCACAGGCAGCCTCAGCCTGCTCCGGCGTCTCGATGCCGTCCAACCGCCAGTGCTCGAGGATACGGGCCATATAGTTGCTCTGGAACTTGCCGGTCCGCTCTACACACTGGTCATAGGCCATCCGGATAAGCCCTTCATGCATCCGCCACTCGCAGAGCCAAAGTTCCGCGGCGTCGAGCTGGGCGGTAGTGGGGCGCTGGGTCAGGCCGAGAAGAGCCGATAGCCGTTCCCACGCCTCCTTCCGCCGCTCCTGACGGCAGAGGTGCTCCTCTGCCGCCGCAATCGTGTTGATGCCGCGGTCGGCCCAGTCCAGCGCCATCCGCTCTATGTATCGCATATTGCCCTTTTCTGCCGAGACCGCATAGACGATGATCATCAGGATCACCTCGGCGGGCAGTCCCGCCGTCTCATAGAGATAAAGCAGCGTCTCCATGTCCCCGTGGGAAATCGGCCTTCCCAGACGGGCGGACGCGGTTTGCAGCAGATAGTCAAACTCCGGGCTCTCTTTCTGCCGGGCAATCACCTCCCGCATCTGCGGTTTCACCGCATGTGGCCGGGCGGTCGGCGCTTTTACCGGCGGATGCGCAGAAGCGGTCACCGGCTGTGCCGCCGGGACAGCGGGTGATACAGCAGACCCCAAAACCGGCTCTGCCTTCGGCATCTGCCGCACACCGCCGGCCTGCTCCAGCACACCGCACTCGATCCAGTATTGCAGCGCGTCCGTGCAGTCGGCGGCAGAAAGGCCGATTGCCTGGCTGCAGGCCGCTGCATCAAATACGCCGTCTCCCCGGCGGGCAAGCCAGAGCAGTACCTTGAGCTGGGCGGAGCCCGCCAGACGGATATGGCTGTCCACCACGGCGGCGGGCAGTGCCAGCACGCTGCCCAAATGATCGCTGTTCCAACGATAGGTCATCCTGATGTCTCTCTTTCTGTATCAACGCCGTTCACGGCTCTTTTTCATCTTCCCGGAAGCCCTCGCCGAGCACCTCATCGCTGGTCGTCACAATGATAAACGCGCGCGGATCAATGTCATGCACCAGCGTGCGCAGCTCATATACCTCCGACGGGCGGACGGCACAAAGCAGCACCCGCCGCCGTTCACCGGTATAGGCACCGGTGGCGTCCAGCATGGTCACGCCGCGCTTCATCTGCTCGAGCACAGCATCGGCAACCTCCCGTTCCCGTACAGTCATGATGAGCAGCATCCGGCTTTTGTTGCTGCCGTAGATCAGGCCATCCATGACGGTGGTGCTGACATAGACGAGGATCGTCGCATAAAGCGCCGCCTCGACCTGCCGGTAAACCACCGCCGAGGCCACAATCACCACCGCATCAACCAGTAAAATGAGCCGCCCAATCGGCACATGCGGCAATCGCCGCTCCAGCAGCCGGGCGACCACCTCGCTGCCGCCGGTTGTGGCACCGCGCATGAAAATCAGTCCCAGGCCGGCTCCCGCGAGCACACCGCCGAACAGCGCCGTCAGCATCCGGTCTCCCCGAAAAGCGGGCAAAAACGGCTCGGTTACGTCGATGATAATCGACAGAAGCACAGTAACAACAGCGGTTCGAACGGCAAATGAGCGGCCGAGCCGCCGCCAGGACGCGATCAAAAGCGGCACATTCAGCGCCAGCATAATCGTACCGATCGGCAGTACGCCCCAGAGATAGTTCAAAAGCGTCGCCACACCGGTCACGCCGCCCGGCGCAATCTGATTCGGCGCAGTAAAAATGTTGACCGACATGGCATAGAGCACACTGCCGGCAATGTAGCAGGCACCGTCGGTCAGTGCGCGCTTTTGCAGCAGACGTTTGGATATGGACGGCATGGTATCGGCCTCCCGGCGTCAAAAACTGCGGACAAAACTGTCCTCGTCTATATGGTATGACCGCTTTTGGGACAATCATACCTGCCGCCATCGATCGCCTGCCAATTTTTCAAATGGGCTTCCTGTTTATTTTAGCATTACCGGACGATGATGTCCACTGCTTTCTTCCATCAAAACAAAAACCGGCATCAAGGGCGCCGGTTTTCGCTCTGAATATACCCGTGGGTTCTCGTGTTATACCGCAGATCCTCATCCGGCAGGTTGCCGTCCGCATCCACCGTCAGATTGCGATAGTTGACGCCGAAACAGCAGACCGTCGGTGCCTCCATCGAGCTGTCGCTCAATGTGACGCTGTAGACACACCGGAGCCGGCTCTTCGTACTGTCACTCGTATCCTTCGTGGTGGCCATAATCACCTTGTGCAACTTCACATCCTCGCCGACCGAATGGTTCTCAAAGGTGTTGTGGACCGCGCTGCCCCAATCGGAATAGATGGAATCACTGATCTCTTCCCGTCCCTTTTCCGAAATGGCGATCAGCACCCCTCCCCCGAGACATCGCTCCGGGTTTTCACATATTTCCCAAGTTTCTCCACCTTAACTTCTTTCGTCAGGTTGGTCAGCACCACGTCCTGCGTCGTCACGGCATCCTCCTTCACATTGGCTGCCAGCTTGACCATATCCGCCCGCGCTGAGGAAATTGCTATTTTCGAGGGAGATCGAGAACGAATTGCCGCCGTTCGCATGCCGACAACACACATAACGGGAGTCCTCTTCAATTGTGAAGGTGACGTCGCCCGCCTTCACCTCGGCTTTCGTGCTTTTAATCTCCGCGCGCTTGATCGCCTCGGCAGCCAAACGCATGAGTCCCTCCAGATCATCGAGATCGTAGTCATCATAGTCCCGCTCGGCATCCTCGACATAGCCCCCGCATTCTTGTCACCCAGCACGCGCTTTGCGAAGGTCACATAGTCGAAGTCGTAGTCCAGCTTGCCATAGCCGTTGTATCCGGTGGCCTCTACCTTGAGATACCAGTTCATATCCACCCTTTTGCCCAGGGAAGACGCAATCAACGCCACGGCGATGACAATCATCCGCAACACAGCAGCCACAGCTAATTCTTCGCCACAAAGGTCTTCAGGTCGGCTGCCACGTTTCCTGCCGGAGCCGCTTCGGGGACTGTTCCGGTTGCGCGGATTGCGCCACTTTATGGCCACAATTCTCGCAGAATACCGCGTCCGCTTCAACGGGTTTCCGCATTTTTTCAGAACATTCACAACACCCCTCTACAATATCACTATGGAAATTAAAACATGAAAGCACTCCTTTGCCAAGCCGGTTTTCCGTCTGGAAACGCCTTATTTAAGTCAAAAAAGAGGGCCTGTCACATCGACAGGCCCCATCCTTATTCCTGCTTCTGCAAGGCGATCTCCACAGCACAGGCCAGCTGATCCGGACAACTGGTGGGCTTGAACCCACAGCGGATTCCGCGCAGACGGCGGATCGCTTCGCCGGCAGGCATTCCCTCCACGAGGGCAGCAACCCCCTGCGTATTGCCGCTGCACCCGCCTTCGAATCGGACGTTTCGTAGCAGCCCTTCCTCCAGATCAAAGGTGATGCTTCGTGAGCAGACACCTTTTGTTCGATACTGACAATGCATATAGAACCGTTCCTTTCCAACAGAGCACAGGCGCCTTTATTTCTCCCGTCTCTTCTTTCCTTTATAGCTGAGCAGCGCCTCTACCATCTCATCGTCCACCGTCACCGAGCCAAGCGGCCGGGCTGTACGGGTATACATGCCATGGAAATCCGAGCCACCGGTCACGAGCAAACCATTTCCCCGGGCAAAAGCCAGCAGCTCTGCCCGTTTCTCCTCGTCATGGGACGGATGATACACCTCGACGCCGTCCAGCCCCAGCGACGTCAATTCCTCCATCAGTGCCAGGCTGTCGTATTCGAAGGGATGCGCCAGCACAGCAACACCACCTGCGCTGTGGATCAGCTCGAGCACTTCACGGGTGTCCGGATATTCCACCGGAACATAGGCGCTGCCGCCCTCGGAAAACAGCTTCTCATAGACACTGCCGTAAATACCGTCGGCATAGCCCGCATCCATCAACGCATGCATGATGTGCTGTTTATAGATATTGGTGCTACCGGCTGCGCATTTGGCCACCATCTCGGGTACGATTGGATAATATCGCAGAACCTTGCGCAGCATCTCCTTTGAAGCCTGCTTGCGGCTCTCGCCGATCCGACGGCAAAGCCCCTCCAGCCGGTCGGGCGTGTCGCAGAGATAGCAGAGCAAATGCGCCCGCCGTCCGCGTGCCCCATCTGTGGTCGAGAGCTCGACACCGTGAATTACCGGCAGCTCCTGCCGCCTGCCAATGATCGCCGCACGTGTGGCGGACGCCGTGGTGTCGTGATCGGTAACGGCGAGCGCCGTCAGGCCACGACGCCTGGCCATCGCAATCAGTTCCTCAATCCCCACCGAGCCGTCTGAAACCTTGGTATGACAGTGCAAATCCCCCGCCATATAAAAAACACCTCCGCAAAACCACGAGAGGGAACCCCTCGTCGGCACAGCCACTTTATAAAACCGACGTTTTCCCTCTTTATATACTATATTATACAAAATTCTTTTCAAAAAAACAAGCCCGCTTTCCGATATCCGGTTTTCTCAAGCACAAAAGGGATTGCCTGTCCGGCAGATTTTGTGATATACTAAGCGAAAGGCTCTCGGGGAGTCGACGGAAAGGATGGCGGGGTATGGTCTATATCACAGGGGATATCCACGGGGATATCTCCCGGTTTTCCGATTCGGAGATGCGGCGGGTCAAAAAAGGGGATACGCTGCTTGTCTGCGGCGATTTCGGTTTTGTCTGGAACGGCTCCCGACGGGAAAAAAAGCTGCTGAAAAAAATCGGAAAGCTTCCCTTCACCGTTGCCTTCCTCGACGGTGTACACGAAAATTACGACCTGCTTGCGGACTATCCGGTCGAGCAGTGGAACGGCGGTCACGCACAGATCATTGACGGACACCTGGTTCATCTGCTGCGGGGAGAGATCTATACACTCGAGAACAGCCGCTTCTTCGTCTTCGGCGGCGGCCAGAGCGCCGAACGGGACATCCGCGAGGAACACAAAACCTGGTGGGAGGCGGAGATGCCCTCCGCAGCCGAGATGACCGACGGACTCGCCCGGCTCGCGGAGAACGACCATCAAATTGACTATATCCTCACACATGAGCCCTCCGGCAAGGCGAGCGGCTATCTCTCCACTGACCGTAAGCTCGACGGGCTCAACGTCTATCTTAACCAGTTGGAGGAGCAGGCGCACTATCGGCACTGGTATTTCGGCAGCCTTCACCGTGACCGCCGGCTGAGCAAGCAGCATACGGTGGTGTTCCGCAAGGTACTGCCGGTCGAATCGAAATAGTACACCCGATGAAAAACAGGCGGAACGGCTTCTTTGACCGTTCCGCCTGTTTGGTTTTATCCGCTTATTTCGACCAGCTGAAGCGCTCCTCAAATACACCACCCGTATGGCGGTTATCCAGCATCGGTTCGCAGTCCGCGCGGTCTGTCGCCCGGCGCGGCGTCATGCCGCCGACAAACGAGACCTCACCGCCGTTAACCGCGACATTGCCGGTGTTGCGATAGAAATAGACGCCGGAGAACTGCTGGCGGCCACCGTTTACGGTGATGGCCGTCTCACCGGGATCCACGATATTGATCTGCTCGAACTGGATATCCGCGCCGCCGAGCACCATCGCGTAGTGCGGGTTGCCCCACATCAGTGTATTATACACCCGCGCACGACCGGTTGCGCCCTCGTCCGCAAGGAAATAGATCCGCGTCTGCGGGGACTCGATCGACACCAGCTCGGTGTTGATCAGATCGACATCGTCCACGCCCTCGATGTGCAGACCGATTTCGCCGCCGTCGGTGCCATGGCCGATAAAGGTACCTTTCGCGCCCTTACCGTCCTGGAGCACAAATTGCAGGCCGTGCTTCGCGGCAAACACGAAAGTGCCGAGCAGATGCTCGTTCTCGGTATAACCAAAGCGAAGGGCGTCGAGATATTTGATCTGGTTGTGCCAGAACGCACGCCAGGCCTTGTGCTCCGGCCGGTTTTCAAAATTGCTGCGACTCCAGTAGTGGGGGTTATACTGCACGTTTTCCACCCAGCCCTCGCCGCTGTTGTTGCCGATATAGAGTCCGCAGCGTATAGGGGCACCGCCGATATACGAAACGTAATGGCCTTCTGAGGGATAGGTCGCGAAGTCCAGACCCAACCAGGAGTTGACAAACACCACGTCGATGACATAGCCGTTTTTTCCACGACCCTGCACCGCCCACGGATAAGCGACCGGCTCGACCGGGTCCTGATCCGGGTGCTGGATCACAAGTCCCCGCACACCGGCGCTCTCCGCAAGCACGATAAACGGCTCGGCATTCTCATCGCCACGGCCGCCGGTCGGCTGCAGTACGGAGCCGCCGCCCATCGTATGGCTCGGCACCTCAAACACGCCGCGCAGCTCAACCCCGGACGGCACATACAGGCTGCCGTCGCAACGATACCATCCGGCGGGCAGATAGACCACGCCGCCGGTTTTGCCTGCGTCATCCAGCGCCTTCTGCAGCGCTGCCGTATTGTCGGTCTGCCCACCTGCCGCAATGCCGTAGTCCGCAGCATTGTACAGCACGGCGCTTTCCGGACGCGCCGGAATCGTGCGGAATTTGTGGCCGCCCTTCGGCGCAACCGGCAGGTTCAGCGCCTCCTCCGAGAAGAGCAGCTCGCGCCGGGCGGCCTCGTCCACCTCCAGCCGGCAGCCGCCCGCAAAGTCGCAGCCGAGGATCTGGGCTCCGCCGATGCCGTCCATCAGCTCAAAATGACGCCCCTCGCCGAATGAACACTGCTGCATGGAGAGTCCGCCCTGCTTCTGCAGCACAGCGGACTCGGTCCAGCCGCGCAGCGTGCAGTTGACAAAGCTCAACTCGCCCTCGCCGTCGTGCACCACCATATGGGGATAGCAGCCCTCCAGTTCAACGCCGTTGAGCTGCATGACCGTGACAAATCGGTTATCGCTCACCACCGCAGCGCAGAGACCCGGGATATCGGCGGTGATGCGGCTGTCGGACAGCGCCACGCCATAGGCGTTGACCGTGATGAGATGGAAGCCGATATAGCAATTGTGCAGGATCAGGCGGCTGAGCTGGGCGTTCGGGCCGCCCGAGGCAAAGCAGGTGATGGTAAAGCCGATGTGGCAGTGCTCGACATGGATGTCATAGCCATACTCCCAGTCGGAGCGCGCCATAAACACGCCGGTGACATTTGCGAGCATATGGGCGCGGAGCGCCTCGCAGGCCGCCGCATCCATCGGCTGCTCCTCCGGTGTCAGTGTGAACTGCTCCCAGTAGCGGGGGCGGATATTGAGGTTCTGCATCCGGCCGATATCGGTGGTAACATCCATGAAAAAGCCGATGTCGACCGGCGTGATATAGACATTTTTCAAGGTATGCAGCTCATTGCCGTCGGGGCCGCACTGCACGCCGCGCCACGGGTTGACCAGTGTCACGTTTTCGAGGGTGATGCTGTCCGAACCCTGCTGGCGGACCGCCGGGGAATAGGGGATCGGGTTCGCGATCGTCTGCTCCGGATAGAACAGCGCGACGCCCTTGAGCCCGCTGCAGGCACGCATCGTGATCTGCGGCGTTCCGTCGGCATCCTCCCGGCCGCAGTAGCAGCAGAGAATGGTGCCGCGTCCGGCGTTCGGCTCCTGTTCCGGATCGATCCACTCACCCCGCAGGGTGACGGCGGTCTTGATATCGAGATAGCTGCGCAGGGCATAGCGCCCCTCCGGCAGATAGACCGTGCCGCCGCCGACAGCGGCGCAGGCGTCGATCGCTGCCTGGATCGCGGGAGCCGCGTCCGCCGCGCCGGTGGCATCCGGCGCGTATTCGACGGCATTGACCGCCACCACGCAGACATCCCCAAGATCATACTGCTGTTTCAGAATTGTCGGTTTCATAGATTCTCCGTCCTCTCTTGCCCGGCGGCGCACCAGCCGACCGGCTGACATTTGAGCGGCGGGCAGTCCCCGCCCGAAACGCCACCAGCATAACAATTTCTGGAGAAGAAGTCAATGCCAAACCGCAAATATTTTAAAAATACTCCCAATTCCCTTTTTCGCCCCCGAAATAGGGGTTGTCTGACTGAATGTAGAACTATTCATCAAGAACTATACAGACATTTTCGCCATCGTTTCGACGGGCAATTCCTCTTTGCTGTGGACATAGAAAGAGGGCAGCTATTTTCCGGATTGAAAATAGCCGCCCTCCCGGTTGGTGTATTCCGTTATGTGAACATCTGCCGGCAAACAGGGGTTTGCAAATCTGCACCGTGCCTCGAAAACAACCTGGATTTATACCTTCTTCCGCGTCAGGAAAATCCCAATGACGGCACCAGTCAGGATAATCGGTGCTGTTCTGACAAACAGCCATTCAAGTGCGTGAACCGCCACTCCGAGAACAGCGGTTTCAGGATCACCATAATCCCAGCCCAGATAAGGGCTTTCCAATGCCAATACAATTGCGAAAATTGCTGCTATGACTACGCACAATGAGATAAGAAGCCAATGTAAAATCCTTTTCCCTGTGGCCTTTCTCTGTGCAAGCTGCAGGTTTATCACCTCCAGTTTTGCAGAAATCGCCTTTAAGTCATCCACTTCCGACTCCATGACGTTTTCTCCAAGCAACGTACTCACGGGTGTTTCCAGCACTTCCGACAGGGAGATCAACATGTCGGAATCGGGAACGGACAATCCTTGTTCCCATTTGGAAATGGTTTGCCGCACCACGTTCAGCTTGACAGCAAGCTCCTGTTGCGAAAGTCCTTTTGATTTTCTGATTGCCTTTATATTTTCGTTGAGCATTAGGGATAGCCTCCTTCCAGTCTTTGTCATCATTATAGGAAGAACTGCCCGTTGCTACAAGCAACGCATTTTAACATTCCCGTAAAATGGGCTATTCCCCGTTTTCCGCCACCCGTTGCCTACAGCGCGGCCGTCTCCTGACGCGTCCGATGAGTCGCCGTCAACCGCCGCATGGTCACCAGATAGGCGATACAGAGCGGGATCAACGCGCCGAACCAGGCGAGTGGGTTGGAGGCGCTGGCGCCCGCAAAACCGAAATGCCGCGCAAGCGTCGCCGCCGCGACACAGCGCATCAGCAGCTCCATAATGCCCGCCAGCGTCGGAATGCCGCTCTGGCCAAGCCCCTGCAGGGTATAGCGGACGATAAAGAGCACGGCGAGCAGCGCATACATCGCGCCGTTGATGACGAGATAGGTCTGGGAGAGCGCAACCGCTTCCGGTTGATTGCTGACGAACAGCCCTGCGAGCGGACGACCCGCAAAAATGTTCACCAGTCCGATCACAATGCTGAACGAAACCGACATCGCGAGGCACTGACGCACCCCCTTCGAAATGCGGGGGATGTTGCCCGCCCCGTAGTTCTGGCCGGTATAGGTCGCCATGGTCATGCCGAAGGACATCATGGGCTGGGTCGCGAGAGAATCCACCTTCTGCGCAACGGTATAGGCGGCCACTGAGAGGGAACCGAGGTCATTGAGCACAAACTGTACCATAATCGCACCGATTGCGATGATGGATGCCTGAAATCCCATCGGCAGGCCCATCCGGACATGTGCCCAGATATCCCGGAGACCGAATTGCCAATCCGTCCGCCGGAGATGCAGCGACGGGAATTTCCGAATGATAAAGAGAATACAGAGCAATCCGGAGAACAGCTGCGCGGCAACGGTCGCCACCGCCGCTCCTCTTACGCCCATTCCCGCATAGCGGATCAGCACAAAATCCAGCAGAATGTTGAGCACGCTCGCGATCACGAGAAACATCAGCGGTGTGCGGCTGTCGCCCAGCGCCCGCAGGATATTTGACAACAGATTGAACAGCATCGACGCACCAATTCCCGCAAAAATCACGGTGATATAGCGGCAGGCGTCATCCAGAATATCGCCCGGCGTCCGCAGAAACACCAGCATCGGTCGCACAAACACCACGCTCAGTGCTGTCATCACCACTGTCACCACAAGGCATAGCAGGATGCTGACCGCGAAGCTCCGGCGGACGCCCGCCTCATCCTCCGCGCCGAAGCGCTGGGCTGTGACAATCGCAAATCCGCTGGTCAGCCCCTGGGCAAAGCCGAGCACAAAAAACATCAGGCTGCCGGTGCAGCCGACCGCGGCCAGGGCCGATACGCCGAGCGTCCGCCCGACGATCAGCGTATCCGCCATGTTATACAGCTGCTGGAACAGATTGCCGATCAGCAGCGGTATCGTAAACCGGAAAATCAGCCGCGCCGGGCTGCCGGTCGTCATATCCTTTGTCATCGAGACACGCCCTCTTTCCCCGTCCCACGGGACAGTGTTGGTATTGTACTCCTTCCCACCGTCGGCCGCAAGAGGGGAGACGCAAATTTTCGCAAAAACGGGAAAACGCCGCCCGGGAAAATTTCCGGGCGGCGCAGAGAATTTGGTATCAGCTGTTTACAAGCTTTCGCGCAGGCGGACGGCAATCTCATCGAGAAACGTCATCGTGTTGACTGCACGCTTCTCCGGCAGGGTCGAAAGCCCGACCAGATCCTTGGTCATCACACCGCTTTCGATCGTGCCGATGGTCGCAGCCTCCAGCTTGTCGGCAAAATCCATGAGCGCCGGCAGCTCGTCCAGTTCGCCGCGCTTGCGCAGCGCACCCGACCAGGCAAAGATGGTCGCGACCGAGTTGGTCGAGGTCTCCTCACCCTTGAGATGGCGGTAATAGTGGCGGGTGACGGTGCCATGGGCGGCCTCATACTCATAGTTGCCGTCCGGCGAGACCAGCACACTGGTCATCATGGCCAGCGAGCCGAACGCGGTCGCGACCATATCGCTCATCACATCGCCGTCGTAGTTCTTGCAGGCCCAGATGAAACCGCCCTCGGAGCGGATGACCCGCGCAACTGCGTCGTCGATCAGCGTGTAAAAATATTCGATGCCCGCCGCCTCGAACTCTGCCTTGAACTCCGCCTCGTAGATCTCGGCGAAGAGATCCTTGAACCGGTGGTCATAGATTTTCGAGATGGTGTCCTTCGTCGAGAACCAGAGATCCTGCTTCAGCGACAGCGCATAGCGGAAGCAGGCGCGCGCAAAGCTTCGGATCGAGGCATCGGTATTGTGCATCCCCATCACCACGCCGCCGCCCGCGAAATCGTGGATCAGCTTGCGTGTCTCGTGACCATCCTGATCGGTGACAACCAGCTCCGCCTTCGCGGGGTTCTCGACCAGCAGCTCGGTATTCTTGTAGATATCGCCATAAGCATGACGCGCCAGCACAATCGGCTTTTTCCAGGTTCGGACGTTCGGCTCAATGCCCTTCACCAGCACCGGCGCGCGGAAAACCGTGCCGTCCAGCATGGCGCGAATCGTGCCGTTTGGGCTCTTCCACATCTCCTTGAGATGGTATTCCTCCACTCGCTGAGCGTTGGGGGTGATGGTCGCGCATTTGACGCCGACACCGTACTTCTTGATGGCATTGGCCGCATCGACCGTCACCTGATCATCGGTTTTGTCGCGGAAGGGCAGCCCAAGGTCATAATACTCACATTTCAGATCCACAAACGGGGTCAGCAGCTTATCCTTGATGGCCTGCCAGATGATGCGAGTCATCTCGTCGCCGTCCATCTCCACGAGCGGCGTGCGCATTTGAATTTTTTCCATAGCGATTTTCCTCCAGACTTGTCAGACGATTCCGGGACAGTACATTTCCTTTAGTATAACACATCCGGCCTCTTTGTGTAAAGAGGCCGGATGTGCGAAGAAGCGCTTATGCGCGCGTCAAACGGTAAACCATACCCGGGGCGGTCGCGAACCGGAGCGTATTTCCATCCAGCGTCTCAGTCTGCACCGCTGCGCCGGTCTCGTCGCTGAGCCGGAGGTCCGCGAGCCCCTGGCCGCGCAGGAGGCAATCCCGCCCGGCGAGCGAGCGGATCCCGGCGTCCGTCAGCGCGCCGTTTTCCCACGCCATCGCCACCTCGAAACCGCCGCGCGCCCGCAGGCCCCGCACGCTGCCGTCCGCCCACATCGCGGGCAGCGCCGGCAGCAGCTCGACCGCATCCCCCTGGCTTTGCAGCAGCATCTCGGTCATGCCCGCCGTCGCGCCGAAGTTGCCGTCGATCTGGAACGGCGGATGCATATCGAACAAGTTGCCGTTCGTCGACTCAAGCAGAATCTGATTGACCATCACACCGGCATGATCGCCGTCCCGCAGCCGCGCCCAGAAGTTGATCTTCCAGGCCTTCGACCAGCCGGTTCCACCGTCGCCGCGGGTGCGGAGTGTCTGCTTCATCGCCTCAACAGCGGCATCCTCCGCCGCGCTGCGGCCTGCCACCACCAGCGTCCCGGGATGCAGGGCATAGAGGTGGTTCACATGGCGGTGGCCGCCGTCGCCGGTGATATCCAGCGTAATTTCGTCCTTCCACTCCATGTACTGGCCGCCAAGGCCGATCTTCGGCAGCGACAGCTTCGACTGTGCCGCTTTGATCTCCTCAAGTTCTGTGCTCATTTTGCCAAGGATCTCACTTGCCTTGACAACCTCCTCGAACAGCTCCCAGATGATCGCCTGATCGCAGGAAGCGCCGATTGAATAGGGACCATGCTCCGGGGAATAGGAGGGATTCGCCACAAGGCCGCCGTCCCGCTCGTCTTCCCAGAGATTGTCCACCCAGAACAGCGCCGCCTCGAGCATAGTGCCGTAATTTTTTTCGAGAAACGTCCGATCCTGCGTGAAGGCGTAATATTCCCAGATATCCTGGCACATCCACGCAGCAGCAGCCGGAAAATGGAACGCCCAGTAATAGGTGCCGGGCGCGGTGTTGCCCCAGACATTGTTCTCGTGGTGGATGACCCAGCCGCGTACCTCACCGCCGTCCCGCGTGCAGTAATACTGCCGGGCCGTCTCGGTTCCCCGTGGCACCAAGCTGTTCACATAGTCGATCACTGGGGTGTGGCACTCGGCGAGATTCGTCTGCTCCGCGTGCCAATAATTCATTTGCAGGTTGATATTGGTGTGATAATCCGCACCCCAGGGCGGGTTCAGGCCGTCGGCCCAGATGCCCTGCAAATTCGCCGGAAGCGAGCCTTCGCGCGAGCTCGCGATCAGCAGATAGCGCCCGAACTGATAGTAGAGCATCTCGAGATAGCGATCCTCTGCCTGGCTGTTGCCGCGGCCATGATAGCCCGCGAGCAGCCGATCTGTCATCTTCTTCGGCAATGAAGCATCGCCAAGCGACAGCTCGACCCGCCCGAACAACGCGGTATAATCCGCCTCGTGCGCCGCCAGCAGCGCATTAAATCCGCACGCAGCGGCCTCGCTTACCCGTGCCGCGACCGTGTCCAGGGGATCCGCATCGCTGAAATAACAATAGCTGTCGTCCATGCACTGAATATAGTTGGTGCCCGCGCTGAACACGAGCAATACCTCGTCCGCACCGGTCACCTGGATCGTGCCGTCGACAACCGCCATGCTGCCGCCGGTCGGGATCACCCGGAGCTGACCGGCAAAACGCAGGCCATCGGGTCCATGATCCGCAGGGCGGCCGATGATCGTGATCGTATCGCCGGAGGCGACAATTTCCTTGATGGGCTGCGGCGATTCCAGCGCAAACGAGGCCGAAATCTGGCCCTTTTCACTCGCCGAGAGGCGCGTCACCAGCACATTGCCCGGACAGCTCGCAAAGTATTCGCGGGTGTAGGTCACGCCGTCCTTCTTCCAGGAGACCGTGGCCACTGCCCGGCCGATATCCAACGTCCGGCAGTAATCGGTGCAGGACGTGTCCGCCGTCCGGATACACAGATCACCAAGCGTCTGATAGGAGCCGAAATGGTGCTTTTCACCGATCATGCGGCCGAGCAGCTCCCGCAGCTTCTCATCTTCGGGGGCATAATCCGCTGTCACCAGCTCGCCCGTCGCTTCGTCGATATGCGCCGGGTGCTCCTTTGTAAACGCCGTCATCTTGTCCTGCATCGCCTGCCGCAGTTCCCGCAGTGCGCCGCGAACGTCCACCTCTCCGGCGATGCTGCCGCCATTATAGGCGGGGTCGGCGCCGGGGCCGCCGGACCAGAGCGTATGTTCATTGATCTGCACCCGCTCGTCGGCCACGCCGCCGAACACCATGGCCCCGAGGAAGCCGTTGCCGAGCGGCAGTGCCTCCCGTTCCCAGTCAGCTGCCGGCGCATCATATTGCAGTAGATATTTGTTCATGTTTGTCCCTCCCGTTTTGAAGTCGTTTGGTCATGTCCATCTTACGATACTCGGCGGACACTGTCAATCGAAACAGAAAAATTTTTTCCGTCCGTCTGTCAGCCGATAGGTCTCGCCCGCTTCAGCCACAAAGATAAGTGTATCGTCATCCGGGAAAACCGCCGGCAAATCCATTGCCGATCGGTTGCCGACGCGTCATATTGTAATTTGTAATGCAGCGCAGATCATTTCTTCTCTACGGAAACGGCCCCCTTTCCCGGGAACCTCCCAGAGGAAAAGGGGCCTGCTATCCGGAAATATATCCCCCCGCTCATCTCACGGAGGAAATGAATCTTTGGTTACCGATTTCTACTTCTCCGCCGGGAATCGATCAATCTTCTCAACCGCGTATTGCAGTGCGGGGGAATATCCCCCGCAGCAAAAACGCTGGCGCGTTTTTGAAGCCCCCTACAGAGGTAATAAGCCTTTGGTTAAGGATCAGATATTCCGTGATCCCTCATCCATATTCGCGCTTTCCAACAAGTCACTTCTCCGCCGGGAATCGATCAATCTTCTCAACCGCGTATTGCAGGATCAGGCGGGCGTCGGTCGTATTGACCACGCCGTTGCCGTCCACATCACCGGCCTTCAGCTGATTCTCATTCAGCGTGATCTTCTCCACCGCATATTGCAGCGCCAGCCGCGCATCGGTCGTGTTGACCACGCCATCACCGTTGATGTCGCCCAGTTCGCCGTCGTCCGGCGTTATCGGCTCATCCGGATCACCGGGACCATAGGGCACTTCCTCCGCGATCGTCTTTTCGCCGCTCGATACATAGAAGTAGTTAATGTTCACCGAGCTGCTGAAGGTGAAATAGAGATCGTGAATACCGGCCGCCTCTTCTGTGGCGTTGATGTCCAGCACCTTTGTCGAATAAATCTGCCAGCCGCCCGTTCCGACGATGTCGATGCTACCGATCGGCGGTGCCGTCGGGCTGTCGAGACGGACATCAATCCTCGTCGTGTCGCCGTCCTCCTTCGCCACACGGAACAGAACGCCGTCCGGCGGAACAGGGAAGTAGACATTCTTGTAAACAACCCAGTCGCCACCGTTGATATTGCTCAGGTTATACCCACCTTCAGCGCAGGACTCCGCCTTAATGTTTGCGCCCTTCACCTCGTCAAAGTCCTCAGCCTCAATCTGCGACGGCATGATGCGGCTGTTGTCGGAAACGCCCTTGCGGAACTCGATTTTGACATAGCGATCCTGCCGCCAGACCTGGAGCACCACCTTGCCGCCGTCCCGCGTTTCCTCATACATCTTCATCAGATGCAGGACATCGGTAATCTTGGTTCCGTTGTATCTGGTGATGACATCGTTCGGGCGGAAGCCCAGCACCTCCGCCAGGCTCGCATCCTCGAAACCGGCGAGATACGCCCCGTTGTCGCCATACTCCTCCGGCAGCTTGGTCGCCTGCAGAATGGACTTATTATAGAGGTTGTCGAATTTGCCGCGCAGGAAGCTCTGGGGATTCGACATCTTCTGATCCTGCGGGATTTCTTCGATGCGATAGGTCTCGCCCGCCTCGGTCGCAAAGGTGATGACATCGCCGTCGGCTTTGAACGCGACCGTTTTGCCGTCGCTCTCGCGGACCACCTTCGCGCGGGACAGACCATAGTAGCTCAGCGTGCAGTCGCCGCCCACCTCCGAAGTGACCGACGCGGACTGGAGCATCTGATTTTTCCACTCCATATCCACTTCAAAGTTGCCGCGCGCCTTCAGACCCTTGACACTGCCGTTCGCCCACATCGCGGGCAGCGCCGCCAGCAGGTCGATCGAATCGCCCTGGCTCTGCAGCAGCATCTCGGTCATACCCGCCGTCGCGCCGAAGTTACCGTCGATCTGGAACGGCGCATGGGTATCAAACAGGTTGGGCAGGGTGGACTGGAGCAGAATCTGATTGACCATCACGCCGGCGTGATTGCCGTCCCGCAGCCGCGCCCAGAAGTTGATCTTCCAGGCCTTCGACCAGCCGGTTCCACCGTCGCCGCGGGTGCGGAGTGTCTGCTTCATCGCCTCAACAGCGGCATCCTCCGCCGCGCTGCGGCCTGCCACCACCAGCGTCCCGGGATGCAGGGCATAGAGGTGGTTCACATGGCGGTGGCCGCCGTCGCCGGTGATATCCAGCGTAATTTCGTCCTTCCACTCCATGTACTGGCCGCCAAGGCCGATCTCGGGCAGCGAGAGCTTTGCCTGCGCCGCTTTGATCTCCTCAAGCTCTGTACTCGTTTTGCCAAGGATTTCGCTCGCCTTGACAACCTCCTCGAACAGCTCCCAGATGATGGTCTGGTCACAGGAGGCGCCAAGCGAATAGGGGCCGTGCTCCGGGGAATAGGACGGATTGCTCACCAGCTTGCCGTCGCGCTCGTCCTCCCAGAGGTTATCCACCCAGAACAGCGCCGCCTCGAGCATGGTGTTGTAATTTTCCTCGAGGAACTCCTCGTCCATCGTAAAAGCGTAGTACTCCCAGATATCCTGGCACATCCATGCCGCAGCCGCCGGGAAGTAGAAAGCGTCCGACTCGCCGGGCGCCGTATTGCCCCAGATGCTGTTCTCATGGTGGATGACCCAGCCGCGCACATCCTCGCCGTCCTGCGTGCAGTAGTAGTGCTGTGCCGACTCATAACCGCGGGGCACCAGGCTGTTGATATAGTCGATGACCGGCAGATGGCATTCGGCGAGGTTCGTCTGCTGGGCAAGCCAGTAGTTCATCTGCAGGTTGATATTGGTGTGGTAGTCCGCGGACCAGGGCGGATTGAGCCCCTCGGCCCAGATGCCCTGCAAGTTCGCCGGGAGCGAGCCCTCGCGCGAGCTCGCGATCAGCAGATACCGCCCGAACTGATAGTACAGCGTCTCGAGATACCGATCTTCGAGCGCGGTGTTGATCTTGTTATAATCGGTGAGCAGCTGGTTGGTCGGCTTCGCCGGCATCTCGCTTGCCCCGATGTTGAGCTCGACACGGGAGAACAGCTCACTGTAGTCGTCGACATGCGCCTTCAGCAGCGCGTCGTACTTCTTAGCAGCGGCGGCGTTGACATTGGCCTCCACCGCCTTCATCGGATCCTCGTCGCTGAAATAGTCGTAGCTGTCATCCATGCACTGGACATAGTTGGTGCCCGCGCTGAACACGAGCAGCACCTCGTCCGCACCAGTGACCGTGACCGCGCCGGTTCCAGTCGTCATCGAACCGCCGGTCGGCACAACCTTGACCTGGCTTGCAAAATGCAGGCCGTCCGCGCGCTGATCCGCCGGCTGGCCGATCAGGCTGACGGTATCGCCGGAAGCCGTGACGGTGCTTTTGATCTGCTCGGAGGTCAGGGAAATCTGCCGGGTGATCTTTCCCTTCTCGCTTGCCGAGAGGCGCACCACCATCACGTTGCCGGGATTGCTGACAAAATATTCGCGGGTATAGGTCACGCCGTCCTGTTTATAGGAAACCGTCACCACCGCATTGCGCAGGTCGAGCGAACGGGTATAGTCCGTATACGCCGCCGTCGCGCCTTTGTTCGCATTCAGCAGAGTCAGCTCGGCCAGCTGCGGCGGATTGTGCTCCGCTGTTTCAAGGATTTCCAGCTTGAAATGGGAATAGGAGACCTGCTTTTCCATCTCAAAGCTCTTTGTCTCGCCGCGGTCGGCGAAGGCCACACCGGTCTGTTCGTCGATCAGCGTGTAATTTTCGCCGTCATTGGAGCCGTAGAGCTTCCAGTTCTTCGGATCGCGCCCCGGCGTATCATTGCCGGAGATGAGGCTGTAGGACTTTGTGGAAAACGCCTGATCATAGCTCCAGGTCACCGTCACCGGCCAGGTGAGGTTGTCCTTGTCGGCGCTGTTTCCGGCAAACCACTTGGTCGTGCTGCTGCCGTCGAACAGGTTCCGCGCCACTTCGCCGCTGAGATCCGCCGGTTCCGCGGAGGAGGTGGCTTCCTGCAAAACCGGTTCCGCGAGAGACGGATCGGTCAGCATCAGGTTGCCGAGCGTCTGATAGGAACCGAAATTCGCCTTGGTACCCTTGAGCTTTTCCAGCAGACTTTTCAGTTCGGAGGTGTCCTCATAGTTCGAGGTCACGAGCTTCCCGTCCTCGTCTTCGTAGGCCGTGTGATTCTCCGAGAACTCGTTCATCATCTCCTGCAGCATCTGGCGGATCTCCTGCAGCGCCGCACGGGCCCCCTCGGCCGTCCCCTTGTGACCGCCGTCGAAATTCGGATTGGCGCCGGGGCCGCCCGACCAGAGCGTATGCTCATTGATCTGGATCCGGTCGTTGTCAACGCCGCCGAACACCATGCCCCCAATAAATCCGTTACCGATTGGGGTCGCCTCATTCTCCCAGTCGGCGGCAGCAGCCGTATACCATGTGCGAAGGGGCAGCGGGTTCTCCGATCCCTCCGCGGCAGATACACCGGTCACGCCTCCCGCCAACAGCGCCGCGGCCGTTATACCGCTCAGCCATTTTTTCCACATAGAATATACCTCCTTTGGTCCGGCTCTTCCTCGGAAAAGCCGTCATGGTCGTTCACGAGAACATTCCTATTGAAAATCATAACGAATTTTCCGCTTATTGTCAAGAGAAATCCCGCAATTTCCGCCTCTTCTTTGGATAGATTCTACGATTTTACCAGCGCCAGTGGCCAATTACTGGCGAATTGCGCGCTTTCCTTTTGGGAACCGCTATGCTATAATGATTGGGTATTGGGACGCGTTCCGTCCGTTTTTCAGCGGACGGCGCGCCCTATCTGAGCTGGAAAGGAAGGAATGCTGTCTATGGAGGCTTCCAGAAAAAAGCAGCTGGCGGCGATCGCCGCCCGCATCCGCATGGATATTGTCGAGGGGACATTCCGTGCGAAAAGCGGTCATCCGGGCGGTTCGCTGTCGATTGCGGACGTGCTCGCCTATTTGTATTTTGAGGAGATGTCGATTGATCCGGCCCAGCCGAAGCTGGCTTCGCGCGACCGGTTTGTGCTCTCCAAGGGCCACGCCGCTCCCGCGCTCTACGGCGCGCTGGCGGAGCGCGGCTATTTCCCGCGTGAGGAACTGCTCTCGCTGCGTCAGATCGGCGCCATGCTGCAGGGCCATCCCGACATGAAGGGGACCCCGGGTGTCGATATGTCGACCGGTTCGCTCGGTCAGGGGGTCTCGGCCGCGGCGGGTATGGCGCTTGCCGGAAAGCTGGACGGCGCGGACTATCGTGTCTATACCATCCTCGGCGACGGTGAGATTGAAGAGGGACAGGTCTGGGAGGCGGCGATGTTCGCGGCCCATAAGAAGCTGTCGAACCTCTGCTTCATTGTCGACAACAACAACCTCCAGATCGACGGCTCCGTCGAGGAGGTCAACTCTCCCCATCCCATTCCGGAGAAATTCGCCGCCTTCGGCTGCAACGTCATCGTGGCCGACGCGCACGATTTCGACCAGCTCGAGGCCGCTTTCGCAGGCGCACGCGCCTGCACCGACCGGCCGACCGCCATTGTGCTGAAAAGCGTGAAGGGCAAGGGCGTCTCCTTTATGGAGAACCAGGTCGGCTGGCACGGCTCCGCCCCCAATCAGGAACAGTATGACACCGCGATGGCGGAATTGAAGGCGGCACTCGCCGCGGCAGAGGAGGGCTAATCCATGGCGGATATCATCAAAAAGGCAACCCGCGATTCCTATGGTCAGGCGCTGGTCGAGCTCGCGGAGGAATTCCCGCATCTCGTTGTGCTGGACGCCGACCTCGCCGCCGCGACCAAGACCGGCGGTTTCAAAAAAGCCTATCCCGACCGCTTTTTCGACTGCGGTATCGCCGAGAGCAACATGATGGGCATTGCGGCGGGACTGGCCGCAGCCGGAAAGGTTGTGTTCGCCTCGAGTTTCGCGATGTTCGCGGCGGGACGCGCCTTTGAGCAGGTGCGCAATTCCATCGGCTATCCCCATCTGAATGTGAAAATCGGCGCGACCCATGCCGGCATCTCGGTCGGCGAGGACGGCGCGACCCATCAGTGCTGCGAGGATATCGCCCTGATGCGCACCATCCCGGGCATGACCATCCTGAATCCTGCGGACGACACCGAGGCGAAAAAGGCTGTCCGCGCCGCTCTCGAGCTGGACGGTCCGGTCTACCTGCGGTTCGGCCGGCTCGCCGTACCGGTCATCTTCGACGACAGCTATCGTTTCGAAATCGGCAAGGGTGTCGAGCTCGTTCCCGGCAGCGACGTCACCGTTATCGCCACCGGCCTGATGGTAAATGAGGCGCTGAAGGCAGCTGAGACGCTGAAGACGGAGGGAATCTCCGCAAGAGTCATCAACATGGCGACCATCAAGCCGATTGACCGTGACATCATCCTCAAGGCGGCCGCCGAGACCGGTGCCATCATCACCGCTGAGGAGCACAACATCATCGGCGGTCTCGGCAGTGCGGTTGCGGAGGTTGTCTGCGAGACGCGTCCCGTTCCGGTGCTGCGCGTCGGCGTGAACGACACCTTCGGCAAATCCGGCCCCGCCGTCGATCTGCTGCCGCTGTTCGGCCTTTCTGCTGAACACATTGCGGAGCAGGCACGCGCCGCCGTCGCGATGAAGAAAAACTGAAAGATTTCTCCGGGTCTTCCCGGCACAGGGCGTATATGGATCATACGCCCTGTCTTTTTCGAAACGTACGGAAGAAGGGAGTCAAAACGATATGTCTGTTAAATCGGATATTGAAATTGCCCAGAGCGTCCGGCCGCTGCCGGTGACGGAAATTGCCGCCGGTCTCGGACTGGGGGAGGAGGAGCTGGAGCTCTATGGGCCATATAAAGCCAAGGTGGGGCTTTCCGCGCTGAAAACCCGCGCGGATCGGCCGGACGGCAAGCTTGTGCTGGTCACGGCGATCACGCCGACGCCGGCAGGGGAGGGCAAGACCACCACAACCGTCGGTCTCGGTGACGCCTTGCACCGTATGGGCAAAAATGTCGTGCTGGCGCTGCGCGAGCCGTCGCTTGGCCCGGTATTCGGCATCAAGGGAGGCGCCGCCGGCGGCGGCTATGCCCAGGTGATCCCGATGGAGGATATCAACCTGCACTTTACCGGCGACATGCACGCCATCGGCGCGGCGAACAATCTGCTCGCCGCCATGCTTGATAACCACATTCATCAGGGCAACGCCCTCGGCATCGACGTCCGCCGCATCACCTGGAAGCGCTGCGTCGACATGAACGACCGCCAGCTCCGTCAGATTACCGACGGGCTCGGCGGCAAAATGCAGGGTGTCCCCCGGGAGGACGGCTTCGACATCACGGTCGCCTCCGAGATCATGGCGATCCTCTGCCTTGCGCGGGATATTCCGGATCTCAAGCAGCGCCTCGCCTCCATTGTCGTGGGCTATACCCGCGACGAGCAGCCGGTCACCGCCGGTCAGCTCAAGGCGCAGGGCGCCATGGCGGCGCTGCTGAAGGACGCCATTAAGCCGAATCTCGTGCAGACGCTGGAGCACACGCCCGCCTTTGTCCATGGCGGCCCCTTTGCCAACATCGCACACGGCTGCAACAGCGTCAGTGCTACCCGCATGGCGCTCAAGCTCGGGGATTATGTCATCACCGAAGCGGGCTTCGGTGCCGATCTCGGCGCGGAAAAATTTCTCGATATCAAGTGCCGCAAGGCAGGGCTGTGCCCCGATGCGGTGGTGATCGTCGCCACTGTCCGCGCGCTCAAGCATCACGGAGGCGCGGCCAAAGACGCGCTCGGCCGGGAGGATCTCGCGGCGCTGGAGGCCGGACTGCCGAACCTGCTCAAGCATATTGAAAATATCACGGTGAAATTTGGGTTGCCCGCCGTTGTGGCGATCAATCGCTTCCCGACCGACACCGAGGCGGAGCTCGCTCTGGTTCGGGAGAAATGCGCGGCTGTCGGCGCGAATGTTGCGCTGTCCGAGGTTTGGGCCAAGGGCGGCGAAGGCGGCCTCGAGCTCGCGGAGGAGGTGCTCCGCCTGACGGAACAGCCGAACAATTTCCGCATGATCTATCCCGATGAGCTGCCGTTGCGCGGCAAGATCGAGGCAATTGTTCGCGAGGTCTATAACGGCAGCGGCGTGGACTATACCGCTGCCGCTGCGAAGGAGCTGGATAAGCTCGAGTCGCTCGGCTTCGGGCATCTGCCGGTCTGCATGGCCAAAACGCAGTATTCTCTTTCGGACAATCCGGCCCTGCTCGGTTGGCCGAAGGATTTCCGCGTCACGGTGAAAAATGTCCGACTCGCGGCCGGCGCCGGTTTTGTCGTGGTGCTGACCGGTGATATCATGACGATGCCCGGTCTGCCGAAGGTTCCGGCAGCGGAGGCAATTGACGTCGACGAGGATGGCGTGATCAGCGGCCTGTTCTGATGTCCGGCCGCCCTGTCCGGTATTTACCAATCATCATACAGGCCAGGCGGCGTCTCCCCACAGGGACGCCGCCTGTTTTTGTCCCAAAATAGGAAGGGGGCATATTATTGGATTTTTTGAATTTTAGTATTATACAAGCGAATATATACTATTCGTATATAAAACAAAGCGATTGGGCAGTGCTGGACACGCTGTTTTCGCTGCTGCCCGCCGCACGACAGACCCAACTGGAACGCCGTCGGACAGCGCATTCATCCCAATCGATTGCGGCAACCGCCTTGCTGGCAGTTGCTTTGCAGCATCGGGAAGAAATTTCCAAAAATATGTCCCCTATACCGATCAATCCGGCACGGCTACTTGGCGACGAGGGACGGGATGCCCTGCGTCGGTTTCCCGGCGACTGGGTCCTCTCGGCGAGCGGCCAGCCGTTTCCGGACGGTATCCCCATCAAACAAAAACAGCGATATGTCAGTCTTTCCCACAGCGGCCCCCTGATTGCGGTCGCTCTCTCGGATAAACCGATAGGGCTGGATGTACAGGAGGCTGTCCCCGCCGACGCTTCGGCAATTTTTCGCCGGTTCGCGCATCCGGAAGAAAAGATGTGGATGGGCAACGCGACGGGGGAGGCCTTTCTCCGCTGGTGGACCTGCAAGGAGGCGGTGGTCAAGCTGACCGGGGAGGGGCTGGCCCGTCCTTTTTCGCAATTTGCCGTCCTTCCGGCGGAACAGGATAGCTGTTACTATACCTCGCTCGCCGACAAACCGGTTTCGCTTTGCTGTCTGCCGCTTGGGAAAGGAATTGCTGCCGTCGCTCACTATAGCACCCCATTTTTCCTTAAATAGGGAAAATACACAATTTATTCATCGGATCGCGGTTGTAATTTCTTATTCTTCGTGCTATACTACTGGATGCAAAAATTTTGGACATCAAACGATCGGAGGTATCCCCATGGCAAAGCCCGTGGTTCTCTGCGCCGACAGCACCTGTGATCTTGGCGATGAATTATGCCGTCAATATGACGTACACTATTATCCTTTCCATGTCATCCTCGAAGGTCACCAGTACGGCGACGGTGTTGATCTGTGGCCGGACGATATCTACGCCGCCTATCGCGAGCGGAAGGTGTTGCCCAAAACCGCGGCCATCAACGCGTCGGAATACATGGATTTTTTCCGTCCCTTTCTTGAGCAGGGCTGCGAGGTCATTCACATTACCATCGGCTCCGGGCTCTCCACTGCCTACCAGAACTGCTGTCTGGCCGCGGAGCAGCTCGAGGGCGTTTATGTGATCGACAGCCGCAATCTCTCAACCGGCTCCGGACTGGTAGTGCTCGAAGCGGCGAAGCGAATTGCGGCGGGTATGCCCGCTGCACAGATTGCCGAGGAGGTGCAGGCACTGACCAGCCGCTGTCACGCCAGTTTTGTCATCGACACACTGGAATTCCTCTATAAAGGCGGTCGCTGCTCGGCACTCGCCATGCTGGGCGCCAATATGCTGCAGCTCAAGCCCTGTATTGAGGTGGACAACCGCAGCGGCGCAATGGGGGTCGGCAAAAAATATCGCGGTTCTCTCGATAAGGCACTCGCGCAGTACGTGCGCGACAAGCTGGAGGGGCGTGAGGACATCGACCCCGAGCGGGTATTTATCACCCATTCCGGCATCTCCAATGAACGGATCGCGGCGGTTCGGCAGTTGGTCGAGCAGTATGGTCACTTTCAGCAAATCCACATCACCCGCGCGGGCTGCACCATCTCCTCTCACTGCGGCCCCAACACCCTCGGCGTGCTGTTCATGACCCGCTCCTGAGCAGACCGCCGCTCCAAAAAGGAGTTTCCGCCATGAAAAAATCCCGTATTCTGTCCGGTATTATTGCGCTGGTGCTGATCGCGGTTTTCTACTGGTTCACGCTGCCGGCACTGACGCTGCGCAATCCCGGTTTTTGGATTTTTCTGATTTTCAGTCTCGGCATTTTCCTTGTCTGCTTCTCACTGACGGAGATCATCGGTGCTATCAAGCAGGTGGAGTCGACTTCTTTTCAGGTCGGCGGTGTCCGTGTCTCGGTTCCAAAGCGGAAAAACACCGATGCGCCGGCCATGTCGAAAATGATCAAGGTGCTGCTGATCGTGATCGGCGCGCTTGTTCTGCTGATGCTGATTCTCGGCATCAGCAGTTCCACCTTTTTCCACGCCGACGCCTATCAGGCGCTGATCCAACCCACAGACGGCAGCTTCACCGAGGATGTCGCGGAGCTCTCGATGAATCAGATTCCGGTGGTTGACCGGGACACCGCCGCCCGTCTCGGCCAGCGCAAGCTTGGCGAGATGTCGGATCTCGTCTCCCAGTTTGAGATTTCGGGCGAATACACCCAGATCAACTACGGCAACCGGCCGGTGCGTGTGACGCCGCTGCGCTACAGCGATCCCATCAAATGGCTGAACAATCAGGCAAGCGGTGTGCCCGCCTATATCCGGGTCGACATGGTGACACAGGAAACCACGTTGGTTCGACTGGAGCAGGGGATGAAGTACGCACCCTATGAATACTTTATGCGGGATCTGACGCGCTATCTGCGCTTCCAGTATCCGACCCGGATGTTCGACAACTATTCCTTTGAGATCGACGAGGAGGGGACGCCCTATTGGGTCGTCTCCACCTATGAATACCGCATCGGCATGTGGGGCGGCAAGGACGCCACCGGCGCAATCCTCGTCAATGCCGTGACCGGTGAGCACACCTATTATCCGCTGGATCAGGTGCCGAACTGGGTGGATCAGATCTACGAATCCTCTCTCGTGCTGGAACAGCTCAACTACAACGGAAAATTCCGTTCCGGCTACTGGAACTCGATTTTCGGCCAGCGCGGCGTCCTGCAAACCACCGAGGGCTATAACTATATCGCGGTCAACGACGATGTCTATCTCTATACCGGCATGACCTCCGTTGTGAGCGACGAGTCCAACGTCGGCTTTGTTCTCGTCAATCTGCGCACCAAGGAGACGAAATTCTATTCGGTTCCCGGCGCAGAGGAATATTCCGCCATGGATTCGGCACAGGGACAGGTGCAGCATCTCGGCTATGTCTCGACCTTCCCGCTGCTGCTGAACGTCGCCGACCGACCGACCTATTTCATGTCTCTGAAGGATGCAGCCGGACTTGTGAAGATGTACGCGTTTGTCGATGTCGAGCGCTACCAGATCGTCGGCACCGGAGCCACAGTGGAGGAAGCGCGGGCCGCGTATACCCGTGTACTGCGGCAGGAGTCGGACATCACCGGCTCGGCGGACAATCAGGAGCGCAGCGGCACCATCGCCGCCATCCAGAGTGCGGTGGTCGAGGGCTTTACCCGGTACTACTTCCGTCTGGAGGGGGACGAAACCGTCTATGTCGCCTCTATCGAGCTCTCCGCCACCCTGCCGTTCTATCAGCCCGGTGACACCATCGTCTTCACCTGCACCGGCGATGGCAGCCAGCGAGATGTGTTGACCGTCGGATAAATCCTAATCTGCGTAGAACCCGCCTATCTGCCTTTCGGCAGACAGGCGGGTTTTTTTATGGAAAAATAAATTGTGCGCGCCTTATTGGTTAAAATAGTTCTTTGTAAAAATGTCTTTTGAATAGGCGGATATGTCACAATAATTAAATGGATTTTATTTAATTTGCGAATTGATTTCCCGGAAGAAACCTTTTAAACTGTAATTGTATAAAACCAAATATTTATTGTATAGTTGTTGAAAATATATTATGGCAAAGAGGGCTGCTGTAAAATCTCGTATATCTCGACATCTGTTCGCTTTTCTTTACCTCGCAGCCTAACGCTCCGCACGGTGTCCAGCGTGATACCAAGCTTTATCTTTATAACAAGGAGCTATGAAAAGATGAAAAAAAACAGCAAACCCATGAGTTTTCTTTTCCTAATTAAAATATATCTTCAGTATGCAAAAGGATGGTTCTTTGTCGTTTGCTTAAGCACTCTTTTATCTCCGCTAATGGCCTATATTGATGTGGTGATTTTACGCGAGGCGGTTGATTTTCTTGAATTGGATCGTGGACTATCGACTATTATAGGCCAAATGCTTATTTGGTTAGCCGTATATATACTTATTGTGATTCTGAATTCCATCATTGAAACATATATAGGCGAGAATATGAACACAGTTGTTGCCAATAAGATTCATCGCAAAATTTATACTCAAATTTTGAAAACAGATTATAAATATTTTGATAGAACCGATTTTTATAATGATTACACGTGGACATTAAACAATTTTTATTCACAGACCTTTTCATCCGTTCAAATGATATGGCAGTTATTGATATCTTTGTTTACTATCGGGACAATTGGAACATTGATGATATCAATGGATGGAGTTGTGCTTGTTCTGGTTGTTTTGTCTGTGGTGATGTCTGTTCTTCTTAATACTATTTTGAGTAAAGAGGCTTTTGATAAGCAAAAGGAATCCTTGTTGCATCAACGGATATTGGCATATATACAGCGTGTTTTTTACATAAAAGATTATGCTATGGGAATCAAAACGACCAATGTCAAAGAACTTTTATTGAAAAAATATGATGGTTCTACAGCCGAGCTGTCTAATATTATAAAAAATCACAGAAATAAAGTTACCATATTATCTGTATTAACAGGAGTGATGATATACTCTGTCAAGGTTATAACCATCTTATATCTTGTTGTACAGGTATACAATAATAAAATGACGCTTGGTGAATTTACGGCACTATTTTACGCATCCATTAATTTAAAGGCCCAACTGGATCAATTTGGAAATCTATTAACCAGATTGAAAAATTTGAACTTGTATACGGAAGGAATACAGGAGTTTTTTTCTTTGCCTTCGGAAATAGAAAACGTTGAATATGGCGAGACGCTTGATGATAAACCGCTGTCTTTAGAATTTAGGAATGTTGGTTTTCAGTATCATGACGATTCTGAAACGGTTTTAAAGGATATGAGTTTTGTTATTAATCCTGGTGAAAAGGTCGCTATTGTGGGTAGAAATGGTGCGGGAAAAAGTACGATTACAAAATTAATATTGCATCTGTACAAGCCGTCAACGGGACATATATATATTGACGACAAGCCGATAGATTCAATTGACGTGAATGATTTGAGATGCCATATCGGTGTGGCATTTCAAGACAGCATGTTGTATGCTTTTAATGTGAGAGAAAATGTTGATGTATACAATGAGAAGACACCAGAAAAAAACCTGGCTTCCATATTGGAAAAAATAGGGTTTGATAGCGTCCTTAAAAAGAATAATGTCACATACAACGCGGCACTTACAAGAGAACTGGACGATAAGGGGATAGAATTATCCGGTGGTGAACGACAATTAATAGCAATTGCCCGCGTCTTAACTAAAAAATTTGGTTTATTGGTATTCGATGAGCCATCCTCATCATTAGACCCTATAAAAGAATATACCTTGTCGAAAATGATCATGCATGAAACAGATGATACAACGGTTATTTTAATTTCACACAGGCTTTCCGCTGTAAAAAGTGCGGATAAAATATTATTTGTAGAGGACGGTCGTGTTGTCGAATGTGGTTCGCATCACGATTTGATGAAAGTAAATGGTAAGTATTGTGAGTTGTATACTCTTCAGGCAGAGGGATATCTGGAAGATTGATTATATCAAAGTCGGCAACGCCTCCCCAGTATATAACTGCCTGTCCTATGCGATTGGAGATACAAATCATTGGCACAATCCAAGGGGCTCTTTAAGCGACACCACGGATTTTATGGAAGATCATGGCTATCATCGTGTCAACAGCCCCACCTCCAATTGTATCGTGGCCTACGAAAAGGGCGGCTATGTGGGGCATTTTGCCAAGGTTACCAATGGTGTTGTGACCGCCAAGCTGGGGGAGGGCGAGGTTGTCCGGCACAGTCGGATCGATGCCTATTATGAGCAGTCTATCTATGGAAAGCCGATCGCCTATTACGTCAAAAATTAGGCGATCTCCACCCTGTCCAGTATGAACAAAAGGAGATGTATCGTATGAAACACAAAAAATGGTGGGCCCTTGGCGCGGTTCTGGCGCTGTCGGTGGGGCTGGTCGCCGTTGCGGCGCTGTGGCCGGATTCCTCCCCGCCCGCACTCGCCGGGGAGCCGGATCCAAGGCAGGAGGAATGGCGGCAGATAATCGACGCGATCGATCCCTCTCTGGAGCCCGCCCTTTTCCTGTCCTCCGACTTTCCGACTCCCCAGACCTTTCCCTCGGGCTTCCGGACGATCTATGAGCTCGGCATCGCCTGCGCCCCCTATCTGCTCGAGCGGTTAGATGTCGGCGAAGCGGACGGACGGGATGAGGCCATGCTTTTCGTCGCGGCTGCCAACAATCTGCATCTCGAAAAATGGTATCATGAGGAACGCGTGAATCCCAGAATCAGCACCCCCAAAGATTATACCCATAGATTTATCGCCTTCCTGAAAACCGTTCCCGAAGAGGTGCGGAAAATCTGCTCGTCCGGCAGCACCCTCGAGGAAAAATTCGAGCAGCTCGATTATTACGGCATGGCCGCCGTCCCCTTCCTCGCGGATCGGATTGCAAACGGCGAGACCGAATGGGAGCCCTTTATCGCCGCTCAGACGCTCGGCCTGGAACCGACCGAGCGCTTCCAGGCGCGGCTGGACAACGATGTGAGCAGCTATGCCGCCAAATCTGCGCTGGTAGCAGCGGACGCCGATCCCGCACAATGGATTCAGGATAATCAGCAGGATCTCGATATTCTGAAACGCTTCATGCAGTAAACCCAGACGACAAACGCCCCGGAACAAGCTGTTCCGGGGCGTTTCGCATGTTGATCGAATCAGTCCGCAGACGGCGCGCCAACAGGGCAGGTGTCCGCGCAGGCGCCGCACTCGATGCAGGTATCCGCATCGATTACGTACTTGCCGTCGCCCTCGGAAATCGCGGAAACCGGGCAGACGTCGGCACAAGCGCCGCAGGAAATACAATCGTCGCTGATTTTATAAGCCATGGTAAAAGCACCTCCTTCTGATGTTCTCCTTTATCATAGCATATTTGGCGAAAAATGCAATAACCAATTTTGAACAGACGGCCCCGGGTTTGCTGTCATGTTTCCCTCCGGACGCGCATACCTATGGATACAAGCGTTTGGAAAGGACTGGATCGAAAAATGACAAGATATTATCCGGAAGGGGCGCTGCTGGACACGTCCCGCAATCAGGCCACCATTCGTACCGAAGCCGGTCTCACCGAGGCCGCTCTCGACGGGCGGGTGGTGGAGGCACGGGCTATTCTCTGCGACAGTCATCACAACCTGCATGTCGACCTGCCCTGCATGGAGGGGATCATCCCCTATTATGAGGGAGCCATCGGCATTCTCGAGGGGACGACACGGGACATCGCGCTCATCTCCCGCGTCAGCAAGCCGGTTTGTTTCGTTGTACAGGGCTTCGAGGAGCTGCCGGACGGACGACGACGCGCTGTGCTCTCCCGCCGGGAAGCACAGGAGCAGTGCCGCCGCGCCTACATAGAACAGCTCCGTCCCGGGGATGTCATCCCCGCCCGCGTTACCCGTCTGGAAAGCTTCGGCGCCTTCTGTGACATCGGCTGCGGGCTGCCCGCGCTGATGCCGATTGCGAGCATTTCGATCAGCCGGATCAGCCATCCCGCCGATCGCTTTGTACCGGGGATGGACATTTTCGGCGTCGTCTCCTCGGTCGAGGACGGCCGGGTCTGCCTGTCCCAGCGAGAGCTGCTGGGCACCTGGGAGGAGAACGCCGTCCGATTCACGGCGGGGGAGACGGTCGCCGGAATTATCCGCTCGGTCGAGCCCTACGGCATATTCGTCGAGCTGACTCCCAATCTGGCGGGACTGGCTGAGCTGCGGGAGGGGGTGCGCGCCGGGCAACACGCCGGGGTTTATATCAAGAGCATCCTGCCCGACCGCATGAAGCTCAAGCTGATCATCATCGACTCGCAGGACCGGGAACCCTCACCGCCTCCGCCGCTTCACTACCACATCACCGAGGGGCATCTCGCCGAGTGGGTGTATTCACCGGCCGCCTGTCCCAAGCGGATTGAAAGTCGGTTCGATCTCCCCTGAAAAAGCAGGCAGCCCTCCCGCTTTCGAGCGGGAGGGCTGCCGTATGTTCCCATACTCAATCGAGGGGTTCGATGGTAATGGAATCGATGTTTGCAGGGCCGTCAAAGCCGAGCAGCTTGATGACGTTGGTGCGACCGGGCTTCAGCGGCACCGTGAAGTAGGCGTCACCACTGTAGTCGTGGTCACCCGCCGTCGCGATCAGGTTGATCAGCGACCAGTCGGTGTCGTTGACAATCAGGCGCACACGGGTCAGACGGTTTTCGGTCGCATATTTCACACGGATGGTCGAGCGGCCACCGTCGTAGCCGTCTACCTTGCTCCACATGATAAACGCACCCTCATTCTCGATGCCGCCAACCATCTTGCCGTCGGTCGCGGCCGCATCCTCGCGTACCTCGGTGCCCTTTTCGAGAATGGCCTTCTCGGCGGGGTAGATTTTCGCACGCGGATTGGGTGCCGGCGCCGGGCCAACCGGCTCGAGCGCATGATCCGTCTGCTCCACCAGCTGGATCGTCCCGTCCTCGTTGAAGAACATCTCGTCGATGCAGACCGAACGCAGGTTGCCGCGGCCGGAAATCGAGCAGTTGTGATAGAATGCATACCATCTGCCCTTGTACTCAACGACCGAGCCATGGCTCGTGTCGCAGCCGGTCGGGGCGAGATAGATGCCCTTGTAGTCCCACGGGCCGAGCGGGCTGTCGCTGACCGCATAGCGAAGGCGGTTATTGCCCGGGAGGTTATCGGAATAGGTCATGTAATAGAGGCCGTTCCGCTTGAAGACCCAGGACGCCTCGTGGAAATCCTCAAGGCCTTCCATATCGAGGACATCGCCCTTGACGGTCATCATGTCGTCCTCAAGCTCGCAGCCCTTCGGCATCGCGCCGCCGCCGAAGTAGAGATAGTTCCGACCGTCGTCGTCGATGAAGATGCAGGGATCGATCATGCAATCGCCGCCGACGCCCTTGCCGTTTTTATCAACCACATAGCCCTGATCCTTGAAATCCTTCGCGGGATGCTTGCTGGTCGCGACGCCGAATTCCCAGGTATCGTTCCAGCGGCTGCCCGTCGGATGCGGGTAATAGAAATAGTAAGTGCCATTCTTATAGGCGCAGTCCGGCGCCCACATGAATCCGCCCTCGGGACGGCCCCAGGTCACATCGTCCGAACGCAGAATCTCGCCCTCGTCCGTCCAGTGCACCATATCCTCCGAAGAGAAGATGTGATAGCGATCCATGAAATCGCAGCCACGGGCCGGATCCATGTCATGGGAGGCGTACATATACATCTTGCCGTCCTGTCCCACAACCGCCGAGGGGTCTGCCGTGTAAATCGTCGTAATCACCGGTTTGGCAATAACCTTGCCGGGTTTTTCCAAATCCACCATATTCCGTTGCTCCTTTCCAAAATCCGGCCGACGCCGGTTTCCATACGTTCTCATTATACAGAAACCGGCGGGAAAATCAACCATATTTTTGGTTTTGCTCCGGAAAACGTGCACGTGTTCCAACGCCCTGGTCCCATTATTGACTTTTTACACGAATTTCAGGGGGAAAACATGGAAAAATCCACAATTGACTTTGCTGGACAGGGTCGCTATGATGAATAGAAAACGGGGACAGGTCTCCCCAAAACACCAACCAAGGAGGCTGGAAACCATGATGGAGTATCCGATTGAATGGGAGGGCCGCATCAAAAAGTGGCTCGCCACTCTTGCGGGGGATTTGTACACCCCCATTGCTCCCATCGAATGGGAGGGCTTTACGACCGCCGAGCGGCTTGGCTATGACCGCGCGATGGCGGAGGGGGATTTCCGTCCGGTCAGGCCCGGCGACCGCTGGGGCCGCGAATGGGACTATCTCTGGGTGCGCGGGACAATAACGCTGCCGCCTGAGGCGGCGGGGAAGCATCTGTCTCTTATACACATCTCCGAGCCCACGAGACCTCTCTACA
>ERZ1026998.106-NODE-106-length-34463-cov-5.654964_pt1 | contig 34463 bp, 32 predicted proteins | sample MGYA00519288_ERZ1026998 | MGnify/ENA primary metagenome ERZ1026998 (study PRJEB26926, sample SAMN06164454) | human gut metagenome | biome: ENVO:00009003; feature: ENVO:2100002; material: ENVO:00002003 | host: Homo sapiens | place: USA | collected 2012 ...
CGAGATGTAGAGAGGTCTCGTGGGCTCGGAGATGTGTATAAGAGACAGATACAGACATATGTGCGTGCTGTGCGTACACCGAGAAGAGACAGTTAAAGAGGCAGAGTCACGGAAACTGGCAGATGCTTCATGCGTAATTCAGTTGACATAGCCTCAAAAGTGTTGTAATATAACAAAAGTCGTTTTCGGAAATTAAAGTACATTTTTTGCGCGTGTATACTTGCATACAAATGCGAAGAATGCATTTTATTAATGTCCGTAGGCAAAAGAAAAGCAAGGAGTTGAAGAGATGCTTAAATATATTGCAAAACGTATCGGTCTGGCGCTGATCACGATTTTTACAGTAGCAACACTCACCTTTTTCCTGATGAACATGGTACCCGGAGGACCGTTCCTCTCGGAGAAGGCAGTAAGCCCCGCTGCACAAGCAGCCCTGGAGGCAAAATATGGACTGGACAAGCCTTTGTCCCAGCAGTATCTGACGTATATGAAAGATGCTCTGCACGGTGATTTCGGAGAGAGTCTGAAGCAGAGAGGAAGAACCGTTACTTCTATTATAGTATCCAAGTTCCCTGTATCTGCAAGAGTAGGTGGGCTTTCCGTTATCGTAGCGCTGTTGGTAGGTATCCCTCTGGGATGTCTGGCAGCTACCCATCGTGGCAAGACGCTGGACAGCGTGATCTCCGTGATCTCCACCTGTGGTATTGCGGTACCAAGCTTCGTTATATGTACTCTGCTTCTGTATTTCCTGGGAAGTAAGGTAAAGATATTGCCCACCTACGGAATCGGCACCTGGAAGCATTATGTGATGCCCGTGATCGCACTGGCATTGTACCCAACTGCTTATATTATGAGACTGATGCGTTCTTCCATGCTGGATGTTCTGGGACAGGATTATATGAGAACCGCTACGGCGAAGGGAGTAAAGCCTTTCTTCCGTCTGTTCAAGCATGCACTGAGAAATGCACTGCTCCCTGTTATCACCTATGTAGGTCCTATGATGGCTTATACTATGACAGGAAGCTTCGTAGTAGAGAAGATTTTTACGATCCCCGGTCTGGGCAATGAATTTGTCAGCTCGATCATTAACCGTGACTACACCATGATCATGGGTACCACCATTTTCCTCGCAACACTGATGGTTGTCATGAATGTGCTGGTGGATATCGTATATAAGATCGTCGACCCCAGGATCAAGTTGAAGTAAGATTAACAGGAAGGAAGATACCGATGAAAGAACCGAATGCTATGAGCTTTCATGTAAAATATAAACCGGAAGATTTTATGCCGGCGAATGAAGAAGAGAAGCAGAGCCAGGTCATCATGCGTGAGAGCGTGGGCTTCTGGCAGGATGGCTTCCGCAGACTTCGTAAGAATAAGGTTGCCATGGTCAGCCTCTTCGTTATTATTGTAGTTATGATCTTTTCCTTTATTGTGCCTGCATTTTATCCCTATGATTACAAGACACAGATCAAAGGAAGCGAGAATCTGCACCCCATGCAGTATTCCGAGAAAGAGATAGAGCGTATGGATGCGGGAGAGAAGGTATTCCCCCATGTGCTCGGTACCGATAAAATGGGCCGTGATTATGCCATCCGTGTTATGATGGGAAGCCGTATCTCCCTGCTGGTTGGTCTGATCGCTACTGCCATTATTTTTGTGATCGGTTCCCTGATCGGTTCCATCTCTGCATTCTTCGGTGGATGGGTGGATCTGATCATCATGCGTATTGTGGATATTATCTATACGATACCGGATTTTCTGCTGATCGTGCTGCTGTCCTTCGCGTTAAAGGATCCTCTGGCAAAGCTGGCACAGCTTCCCGGATTCGGATGGATGCAGATCGTAGGATCTAACCTGATCAGTATCTTCATCGTATTCGCATTGCTGTACTGGGTAGGAATGGCACGTATGGTACGAAGCCAGATCCTGACCCTGAAGGAAAATGATTATGTCATGGCAGCCAAGGCTTTGGGAGCCAAGGATGGCCGTATCATTAAAAAGCATCTGCTGACCAACTGTATCGGTACTCTGATCGTTACCACCACACTGCAGATCCCTTCCTCTATTTTTACCGAGAGTTATTTAAGCTTCTTAGGTATGGGTGTGGCAGTTCCGCTGCCTTCCCTGGGAAGCCTTGCAAGTGATGCCATTAACGGAATGATCACATTCCCGTACCTGCTGTTTGCACCCTGTCTGCTGATCAGCCTGATCATCTTAAGCTTTAACCTGTTTGGTGACGGACTTCGTGACGCATTTGACCCGAAGCTTAAGAATTAATGGAAGGAGTAGTGAAGATGGATAACAATTATCTGGTAGATATACAGCATGAACGTCTCTCTTTCTTTACTCCTGCCGGAGAAGTAAAGGCACTGAACGATGTCTCCATTCACCTGAAGGAAGGGGAAGTACTGGGCATCGTAGGAGAGAGTGGTTCCGGTAAATCCGTAACCGCATACAGTCTGATGGGACTGACCGCTTATCCCGGTAAGCTGATCGGCGGAGAGCTTCACTTCAATGGACACGAAGTGGAGAAAATGACCGAAAAAGATTTTTCCAAAATGCGTGGTAAAGAGGTCTCCATTATTTTCCAGGATCCTCTGACCAGCTTAAATCCCGTATATACCATTGGCAATCAGATCATGGAAGTGATCCGTCTGCATACCGATGCGGACAAGAAAAAGGCATATGCTAGAGCAGTGGAGCTTTTGTCTCTGGTAGGTATCAATGAACCGGAGAAGCGTATGAAGCAGTATCCCCATGAACTGTCCGGTGGTATGAGACAGCGTGTCATGATCGCTATTGCGCTGGCATGTGAACCGAAGCTTCTGATCGCCGATGAGCCTACTACCGCACTGGACGTTACGATTCAGGCGCAGATCCTGGAACTGATGATGGAGCTGAAGGACAAGCTGGGTATGGCGATCATCATGATCACCCATGACCTGGGTATCGTGGCGAGCATGTGTGACCGTATTGCAGTCATGTATGCCGGTCGTATCGTGGAGACCGGTACCTGTGACGAGATCTTCTACCATCCGAAGCATGAATATACCAAGGGTCTTCTGGAGAGTATCCCCCGTCTGGACAGCACGAAGCATGAGAAGCTGATCCCCATCGAAGGTAATCCGGTGGATCTTCTGAATCCTCCCGAAGGATGTGCATTCGCACCCCGCTGTAAGAACTGCATGAAGATCTGCCTGAGAGAGAATCCTCCTAAGACGGATTTCAGTAAGACGCATTATGCACACTGCTATATGAACCAGAAAGCTGAGATGGAGGGAGGAAATACCAATGAGTGATAAGTTACTTCAGGTTGAACATTTGAAGCAATACTTCCCCGCAGGCGGCATGGGTAAAAAACGTAAGTTCGTGAAGGCCGTGGATGATGTCAGCTTTTTTGTGAATAAAGGTGAGACTCTTGGACTGGTAGGAGAGAGCGGCTGTGGCAAGACCACCACCGGACGTTCTATCTTACGATTATATGAGCCCACCGGCGGTAAGATCACATTTGACGGCAATGTGATCCTGGACGTTGAAAATAAAGTAAAGGTAGATATGCTGCCTTATCGTCAGAAGATGCAGATGGTATTCCAGGATCCTTATGCAAGTCTGGATCCCAGAATGACCGTAGGAGATATCGTAGGGGAAGCCATAGATATTCATAAGCTGGCTGCCAATAAGAAGGAACGTCATGATACGATCATTTCCATGCTGGAGAAGGTTGGACTGAACTCTGAGCATGCGAACAGATATCCTCATGAATTCTCCGGTGGACAGCGTCAGCGTGTCGGCATTGCGAGAGCACTGGCAGTGAACCCGCAGTTCATCGTCTGCGATGAGCCGATCTCCGCACTGGATGTATCGATCCAGGCACAGGTGGTGAATATGTTCGAGGAGCTGCAGGAGCAGATGGGGCTGACCTATCTGTTTATCGCACATGATCTCTCTGTTGTAAAACATATCTCCGACCGTATCGGCGTTATGTACCTGGGCAAAATGGTAGAACTGGCAGACAGCTATGAACTGGTAGCACGAAGCCTGCATCCTTATACCAAGAGCCTGATCTCTGCAATCCCCATTGCAGATCCCATCAAGGCAAGAGCAAGTAAACGTATTGTTCTGCAGGGAGATGTACCCAGCCCCTTAAATCCTCCTACCGGATGCCGTTTCCGCACCAGATGTCCTTATGCGGATGAGTGTTGTGCACAGAAGGAACCCGAATGGAGAGAAGTGGAAAAGGGCCATTACGTGGCTTGCCACCATGTGGAAAAGATCAATGCCTGAAATTAGGTATTGACAGCTGAGCAATTTAGCTGTTTAATATAAAACTATACAAAGCATAGTGCTTTTGTATGAAAAGAAAGAGGAGGATAACTTTATGAAAAAGAAGTTAGCTATGCTGCTCACCGCAGCAATGCTGGTAGGTTCTCTGGCAGCATGCGGCAGCAGCGACAATGGTTCTTCTGCAACCGGCAGTGCCAGTGCAACTGACAGCACCAAGACCGATGCAGCAGCAACTGAAGTTAGTACCGAAGGCAAACAGCTTACCGTTCAGATCGGTCCCGATCCCGAGACCATTGATCCCGCACTGAACAGTGCAGTAGATGGCGGTAATATGCTGCTTCACTCTTTTGAGTGTCTTCTGACGATTGACCAGGATGGTAAGATCGCTCCCGGACAGGCTGAGACCTGGGAAGTATCTGAAGATGGTCTTACCTGGACCTTCCATCTTCGTGATGGATTAAAGTGGTCTGACGGCAGTGATCTGACCGCAGACGATTTCGTATACAGCTGGAAGCGTGTATGCGATCCCGTAGTAGCAGCTCCTTATGCTGAGACTGTTCTGGGTATGGTTAAGGGCTTTGACGAGGCACAGGCAGGTGATCTGGATGCTCTGGCAGTATCCGCTCCCGATGCTAAGACCCTCGTTGTAGAGCTTTCCAATCCCTGCCCTTACTTCGAGTCTCTGGCAGCATTCGCTACCCTGAGCCCTGTTCAGCAGGCAACCGTAGAGGCTAACGGTGATGCATGGGCTACCGCAGCTGAGACCTATATCTCCAACGGACCTTTCTACATTACCGAGTGGGTACCCGGTTCTCACATTACCATGTCCAAGAACCCTAACTACTGGAATGCAGATGCGATCAAGCTTGGCAGCATCAAATTCGTACTGATGGAGGATTCCAATGCAGCTTATACTGCATACCAGTCCGGTGATGTACTGTTCATCAAGGATGTTCCTACCCAGGAGATCCCCAGCTTACAGGGTAACCCTGAGTTCCATGTAGAGCCTAACCTGGGAACTTACTATCTGTCCATGAACCTGGAAGATCCTGCATTCGCAGATGTAAATGTTCGTAAGGCTCTGAGCCTGGCAATTGATCGTGATTATGTAGCAAATACCCTGATGCAGGGAACTTACTCTCCCGCATACAACCTCGTAGGTGAGGGCTGGGTAGATACCGACGGCAGCTCCTTCAATGCAAATGCTAACGGTGGTCAGAGCTATATCTCCGATGATTTCGATGCTAACCTTGAGGAAGCTAAGCAGCTCTTAGCTGATGCAGGTTACCCCAATGGTGAAGGACTTCCTACCATCACCTATACTACCAATGATGCAGGTTACCACAAGACTGTTGCTGAGTACTTACAGCAGGCATGGGGCGAGCTTGGTCTTAACGTAGAAGTAAATATCGTTGAGTGGTCCAGCTTCACTCCGATGAGACGTAACGGTGAGTACATGGTAGCACGTAACGGATGGGTAGGAGATTACAGCGATCCTTCCAATATGTTAGACCTGTTCTGCACCGGCAACGGTAACAACGATGGTAAGTTCTCCAACGCTGACTTCGATGCAGCTATGAAGAAGGCAGCTTCCACCATGGATACCGCTGAGCGTTCCGCAGCTCTTCATCAGGCTGAGGATGTTCTGATGGAGCAGGTAGGATGCATCCCTGTTGCTTACTACAATGACTTCTGGCTGCAGAGCGAGAAGATCACCGGTATCTGGCATTCCGCTTATGGTTTCTGGTACTTCATGTATGGTGACATCGCAGAGTAAGCTGCGAATCTGATTATTCAGAATAAAAATAAAGGATCCCCGTGAGATCGTAAAGATTTCCGGGGGTCTTTTTTTGTGCCGCCTTTTCGGTACTGTCTTGTAAAATGTTGTTGCAATTGTGTACAATATATGGTAATATAAAATCTGCTTGACATTAGGAGGTGTGAAATGGAAGCATTAAGAGTAGTAATCAACATAATTTTTATATTGGTATGTGTAGCACTGACAGTGTTAGTATTGATGCAGGAAGGTAAATCCGCAGGACTGGGTTCCATCAGCGGCGCTGCTGAGACCTACTGGGGCAGAAATAAAGGACGTTCCATGGAAGGTATGCTGGTGAAGATCACGAAGATCCTTGCAGTATTCTTCATGTTACTTGCAGTCGTACTGAATCTGAACGTATTTTAATCATTACGAAGGATGACACTCTTGTGTGCAGAGCATACAAGGGTGTTTTGTTTTATAGATATTTATTGAGAGAGGTTACATGAGTAATAACGAAATCAGAGAGAAGAGAAAAAAAGTAATCTGTGATCTGGTGAAGGATGATTTTTACGTTCCGATGAAGGAAAAGGAACTGGCAATGTTTCTTCAGGTCGCAAAAGAAGACCGGGAAGAGTTTCGTGAGATCTTACGGGAACTTTTAGCGGAAGGAAAGCTTACCCTGACTGTAAAAGGGAAATATATGAAGTCCAACGGTAAGGTGCTGACAGGAACTTTTATCAGCAATGCCAAAGGCTTTGGATTTGTGGAAGTGGAAGGAAGGGACGAGGATCTGTTCATTCCGGAGGACAAGCAGGGTGGAGCATTCCATAAGGACACCGTGGAAGTGGCACTTCTGCCTGCGAAGACCGGTAAACGGCAGGAAGCGCAGGTCATTCGCATCATTGCCAGAGGAATGACCCAGGTGGTGGGAACCTATGAGCAGTCCAAGAGCAATTTCGGCTTTGTCATCCCGGATAACACGAAGATAGCACAGGATATTTTCGTGCCGAAGGAGTGGTCGAAGGGAGCCATGACCGGACATAAGGTCGTGGTGGAGATCACCGGATACGGCACGAATACGAAGAGTCCTGAGGGCAAAGTCGTGGAGATCCTGGGACATATCAACGATCCCGGTGTAGACATCATGTCTATCGTACGTGGCTTTGATCTGCCGGTGGAATTCGGCGAGAAGATCATGAACCAGGTGGAAAGGGTATCCCAGACGGTATCCGAGGCGGACTGTGCCGGTCGCAGGGATCTGCGGGATGTGACTATGGTCACCATTGACGGAGAGGATGCCAAGGATCTCGATGACGCTGTCAGTGTATCCTTTGACGGGACATATTACCACTTAGGAGTACACATTGCAGACGTGACGAACTACGTGCAGGAGAATTCCGCACTGGACAGAGAAGCATTAAAACGCGGCACCAGCGTCTATCTGGTAGACCGTGTGATCCCCATGCTGCCCCATGCCTTGAGTAACGGTATCTGTTCCCTGAACGAAGGTGTGGACCGTCTGGCATTAAGCTGCCTGATGAAGGTAGATGAAGAGGGCGAGATCGTGGACTATGAGATCTGCGAATCTGTGATCCGGGTCAATAAGCGAATGTCTTATACCGTGGTGAAGAAGCTGCTGGAGGAGCCGGAGTGTGTAGAGCATAACGCCGGTGTGCCGGATGGAACCGCCGGAGAAAGCGTAGGAACCGTAACAGACTATTCCCAGTACAGGGAACTGCTTCCTATGTTCCGACAAATGGCTGAGCTCGCGGACAAACTGCGGAAGAAGAGACAGAAGAGGGGATCCATTGATTTCGATTTCCCGGAGTGCAAGATCCTGTTAGATAAGGAAGGACATCCACTGGATATTATGCCTTACGAGCGGAATGTGGCGACTATGCTGATCGAGGATTTCATGCTCGCAGCGAATGAGACAGTGGCACAGCATTTTTACTGGCAGGAGCTGCCCTTCGTCTACCGTGTCCATGATGTACCGGATCCGGAGCGGATCCAGAAGCTGTCTACGTTTATCAGCAATTACGGGTATTACATGAAGGCGCTGGGGCGCAGGAACAGCAAGGTCTCCACGGAGGAGATCCATCCCAAGGAGATCCAGAAGCTGTTACAGAAGATTGAGGGAACTCCCGAAGAGCCTATGATCGCCAGACTGACCCTGCGCAGCATGAAACAGGCAAAATACAGCACGGATTGTACCGGACATTTTGGACTGGCATGTCAGTATTACTGTCATTTTACTTCGCCGATCCGCCGTTATCCAGATCTGCAGATCCATCGTATTATCAAGGAACAGCTGCGGGGACGCCTGAAGGAAGAGAGAGTGGAGCACTACCGGGATATTCTGCCGGAGGTGGCTAAGCATTCTTCCGAGATGGAGCGCCGTGCCGATGAGGCAGAGCGAGAGACGGACAAGCTGAAGAAGGTGGAATATATGGAACAGCACATCGGAGAGGAATATGAGGGTGTGATCTCCGGTGTCACCGGCTGGGGACTGTATGTGGAACTGCCCAATACCGTGGAAGGGCTGATCCATATTTCCACGATCCCGGGCGACTATTATCACTACAATGAGGCAGCCTGTGAGATGGTGGGAGAAGCCACCGGACGTTGCTTCAAACTGGGAATGCCGGTACGGATCGAAGTGGAAGACTGCGACCGTTTTATGCGCACCATCAATTTCCGGCTGGTGGATAAATGAACTGTTAGTTCATTGACAATTACAGAAAATATAGTAAACTGTAACTATTCAGAGGCGAAAAAGAAGCTCCGCAGGGGCGTTTTGTGAATGGGTTTCTGAATAGTTACAAGGTTTTAAGAGGTAGCCATGGCAAAAGGAAAAGAGTCCCAGAAGCTGATCGCAAACAATAAAAAAGCATATCACGATTTTTTCATCGATGAGACCTATGAGTGCGGCATTGCCCTGCACGGTACGGAGGTAAAGTCCATGCGGATGGGAAAATGTAGCATCAAGGAGGCTTTCGTCCGCATTGAAGACGGAGAAGTATTCGTCTACGGAATGCATGTAAGTCCTTATGAGAAGGGGAATATTTTTAACAAAGACCCCCTTCGTGTGAAAAAGCTGTTGCTGCACAAGTACGAGATCAACAAGCTGTTGGGCAAGATCAAGGAAAAAGGGTATACATTAGTCCCTTTACAGGTATACTTTAAAGACGGTAAGGTAAAGGTAGAGATCGGACTGGCACGTGGTAAAAAGCTCTATGACAAGAGAGAAGCCATTGCCAAAAAGGATCAGCGCAGAGAGGCAGAGAAGGAATTCAAGGTCCGCAATCTGTGATCTGCAGGCTCTGATCCTGCAATGCTTTACTGCAAGTGCTTGACAGTGTGTGTGCCATCAAGTATACTTGGTCTGACAATTGAATAAGGGGTAGTAAAGGTTTCGACAGGGGTTTTGCAGCTGGAGAAGCGAGTCGCATGGTAATGCGTTAAATGGCCAAATTAAAATTAAACGCTAACGATAATTTAGCATACGCTGCCTAATGGCAGCAGTCGGCCCTAGGGCACTCACACCTTAGGATCCCGGCTTCAAACATGTGAGAAACGACATATGCAAAGCTTTGCGCATATGGGCGTAACATGAAGCTACTGAAATGCTCAGGGTGTTTATTCCCGGGGCGCGGAGGGAATGTCAAAGAATAAACTACACTCGTAGAAGGACAGGGAATAGGCTTTTGGACACGGGTTCGACTCCCGTCTACTCCACTAAACCGTAACAAGTCGAACACCCTGTATAACATTGTGGTATACAGGAATATGTTCTGCTTGGTTTCACAGAGGGAATGGTAATTGTGAGAACGGTTATTGTAGATAGAATCTACAGGAAAGCAGCGATATTGTAGGTAGGTGATTACACCTCGTACAGTATCGCTATTTTTTGTAGAAGCATCCCCATGCCTGACGGCACAGAAGGGGCAGGGATGCTTTGAAATTTTTAGAACAGTACCAATAAAAGAAGAATATATCAAAGGATAAGCCGCCAGGAAGATGTAGAGCAATCTATTGACATCTTCTTGGCGGCTTTTGCATTTGCCAATGCCGGGAGAGACCATGGAGGAGGTAACGGCAATGAATATAGATGTTGTAGACGTGAGACTGGATGAAAGGAAGCTACCGTATCTGGTCAGTGAGACGGTGGCAGAATACCGAGGGGAATATGTGGGAGAGCAACGGCTGAAAGTGAATTCCCCGGAGAAGGTGGTAAACGTGCTGAATAATGTTTTTCACATGAAAGATTTTTCGGAAGAAAAACTGTATGTGATGTTCTTATCCGCCAGTCTTCATGCGATAGCTTATGCGGAAGTTGGTCATGGAGTAATTGATTCGGCAACCGTAGGAATCCGGGAAATAATGCAAAGAGCGTTTTTGACCAATGCAGCCGGAATCATTCTGGCACATAATCACCCAGGGTTGGGTAGTACAGCGAACCCATCGACGCAGGACATTGATGTGACACAGGGGTTGATGCGAGCCTGTGAAATTATGGGGATTAAATTATTCGACCACATTATTGTAGCAGGAGACGATTATTACAGTTTCAGAGAAAAGCACGCAGAACTTTACGTGAAGCGTGAGGAAAGCAGGAAAAAAGAGGGGAGGGAAACGAATTGAGATATAGTTTTTGAATGATTTTTATAAAAAATATCGACAGGGGCGTTAGCTCCTGTCGTTTCTATTTCGTCTTATCATGCTCGATAATGTCAGAAACAGGACAATCAAGGATGTAGCAGAGCACATCGAGTGTCTTTGTAGTGATGGCTTCTCCCTTTTTCATACGATGAATGGTATTGGCGGAAACACCGTGCTTAAAAATCAATTCATATTCTGTCACATTTTTGCGAAGTAGGGTGTCAAAAAAAGGTTTGTATGATATCATGTTGTTAGATTGAACCTCCTGTTTAAATGTTATAAAAAGAGTATCATACTTAATTTCTTGACTATACCTAATATATTGACTATAATGTAAGAACGATAGAGAACGATCACGTGAAAAAAAGTTAATCGCTCGAAATAAATTCTCTCAACGAAAGCGAGGAAAACCAACTATGAAACACAGAACACACAAGCCTACTGCGAAAGCCGTAGCAGCAATCCTTTGCGCAGCACTGATGCTGACCGCATGTGGCAATAAAGAGACTGCCAGCACAGAGACCACCTCTGTAACAGCTACAGAAACCACTTCTGTAGAATCCACTGAAATGACAACCACAGAAGCAGCCGTAGCAGAACCTGTAACAGAACCCACTGTAGAGCCGACCGAAGCTCCCACAGAGACTGCTCCTGCAGAATCTTCCGCACCTGCCGTGGAACCCACAGCAGCACCTGTAGAATCTACTGCTGTAAGCACAGGGTATACTTATTCGGAATTAAGCCAGACCATGTATGCAAAGTCCGCAGTAAATGTCAGAGACCTGCCCAGTACGGATGGTAAGAAAATTGGCAGCCTGAAAGCCAGCCAGGAAATCACCGTTACGGGTAAATGCGACCAGACTGGATGGTATCGCTTTGAATTAAATAACACCACTGGTTATGTAAGTGACAGGTACATCGTATCCGAAAAGTCTGCTGTGAATACCGTTGCAGCAAATACCGCAACAGCTGGTAACAGCAATACTGCTGGAAATACAACGCAGCAGAATACCGCAGCACCCACACCTGCACAGACAACTACAACAGGTACGACGGACACCTCTGGAGAATACTTCGACAGAGCCATGGCAGAACAGGTATTTGCACTGGTCAATGAAGAACGTGTAGCAAACGGTATCCCTGCACTCATTTGGAGTGAAGACATGTACAACATCGCTGTACAGCGGTGCTACGAAAATGATGTTCACGCAGGCGTAAGAGCAGGAACTACAGAAAACTATTCAGAAGGTCAGCAGACCGCTGAAGAAATCTATCAGAGCTGGCACGACAGCCCTGGACATCATGACACATACATGCGTCCTAACTATCTTTACAGCGCTGTAGCTGTAAGAATCGTACCGCTGATGGGTGGTGCACTGGGAAATATCCACATTCACTATCAGGTATTTGACCTGAACAACACCGCAGCAAACAGCTCCGTAACCATCAACACTCCTGCACAGGACAACTCCGTCGCAGCAGCCCCTAAGACTGCTGACGAGGACACCAGCGCTTCCAGCTCCAACGTAGGCTGGTCTATGACCCCACCCACACAGGAAGACGGCTTGAAGAAGTGGCAGGAGCAGAACCCTGATGCGGAAGTGTCGTTCGGAAATTAAATAGCAAGTACCAAGGCGGACGCTGATGCGTCCGCTTTTCCTATTTTACGGAAGGTCTGCTGTACAGACCGGGTGCAATACGAAAAAGAAAGGCTGTCGCTTGACAGAATGGTAAAGAAATTATGGATCGAGATATGGACTTATGGAATGCTCTACAGAAGCACATGGGGCATAATGTGAAAATCACGTTCGAGGGTGCGGAAGATAACCCCGAAAATATCTTACTGCAATGTGAGGACTGCCATTTCGATATTTTGAGTGCTGACATTGAGACCGTGTGTGCAAGGGAGGATTGTTGACAGAGGAATAAGGAAAAGCATACCGCAAAGAATAATAGCATACTCCATTGACTGCATAACAAAATTTGTGTATAATTTTACTATCACAGAAGGAGGTGCTTTTATGCCGACCATTAAATCAAGTGCTGACTTGCGGAACAATTATAATGAAATATCGACCTACTGTCATAACTACCCGGAACCTGTTTTTATTACGAAGAATGGAAAAGGTGACCTTGCTGTAATGAGCATTGAGGCATACGAGGAATTAACCAGCCGCTTTGAACTATATAGCCAGATTAAGGAAGGAATGGACGATGTTGCCGCTGGCAATACCAGACCGTTCCAAGAAGCCATGGCTGATATTCGGAGCCGCCGCAGAAGATGAATTATCAGGTACACATCACCAAAACTGCGGAGCATGACATTGCGAAAGCAGCAGATTACATCGAATTTGTCTTGAAGAACCCACAGGCAGCAGACCATCTGCTGGATGTTGCAACGGAAAAAATCGGTGAACTGACCCAGATGCCAGAGAAACTACAGCTGGTGGATGATCCCGTTTTGGCTGTGTGGGGAATCCGATTTATTAGGGTAAACAATTATCTTGCGTTTTATACCATAGACGAAGACAAGAAGGTGGTAATCATTGTACGTTTTCTTTATCAAAAAAGCAACTGGAACACCATTCTTCGACAAGGATTTTCGCTCATTTAAGGAACCTGCTTTTGCAGGTTCTTTTTTGCAGTCCGTCGGACTGCCGACAGGGTGCTTGGAAGGAGTGTGGCAAATATGAGGAAGAGAGTGGTTTCAGGTATCAGAGACTTATGGATTGTTCTGTTCTGCTTGATGGAGAGAACGTTATTACAGATTCTTCTTGTAGTACCCGTTCCGGTCAGAATGGTTCTTGTGGGAGTACTGGCAGCAAAGTATGTAGAGTGTCTGTTCTGTACAAGCCTTAGCATGACAATCCTTACCGTTGTGATGACGGTCTTTGTCGCAACAAATATCAAGAAGTGGAACGCAGAATTTCAGATCATATATGCGATGGCAAGAATCAGAAAGCGTTCACGGAAAAAGGTACATAATTTCAGAATAAACTAGAAAATCTACGGGCAGCCGAAAGGCCGCCCATTTTTTTAGGCAGGTAATGTACCATCTTTGGGCGCAGAATGAGCCACGGATTGTACCAGGTCTGGGTTGAACTTTTCCGGGGCAGAGAATGTACCACTTTTGGGTTTATTTTGGTACATTTCCTGTACCGGAAGTGGAACAGAAAAACAGATACCCAAAAATGGAACAATGATGTACCGAAACAGTCCAAGACTTGGTACAATCATTGTACCAAAAAGGAAAGAACAGGCATTCCCTACATTTGTGTACCAATATGCGCCCAAGATTGACCCACATCTGGGCGGAAAAAACCGGTACATGGAATGGTTCACTTTTGAAAGAAAAAGGCATGGCACGATGCACAGAACGACCGGCAGCGGTCACATGTTTTTAGAAGGTTCCCGTAAGGGAACTTATTTTTTAGAACAAGCTGCGCAGAACCTTACGGTACAGTCTAAGGTTTGCGCAAAGAGCTTTCTTGTAAACATTGTTTACAAATTTTGCAAATAACGTCCCGTTTACACGTCGTCACAGACCCTTACGGCTTGTAAACAAGTTCACTTAAAAAATGCCCATTTTACGGGCGTTCTGGCACTCTCGTTTACAGCTGTAAACAATGTTTACAGAAAAGTGCCAATATTCTGACGGCTCGTTTACAGGCTCAAACCCGCATAGTTACGGGGTTTTCGCAGAAATCTCATTGCTTTCTCCGCTAAAGGCTCCGGAAAGCAAAAAGGGCATAAGAGGTTGTGACGCAGCTTCGCTGCGGTCGGCATAGCCGACGCAACCTCTTACTGCGCTACACTTCGCGTAGCTTGCCCTTGAAACGTCCACCGGACGTTCCTTCGGGTGCCCTGGAACGAGCATAGCTCGTCACATCTGCGATGTAAAAGAATGAAAAATGCTTTTAAAAAGAGACCTGAAAAATAAGGGAAGCTACGCCTTACGGCAGACTTATTTTTCACAAAATCATTTTCCAAAAAGATAATCAGAGAAGAAAGACTCGAAAAAACAGTTGTACCAACGAGTGGTTGTAGGAAGAATGTTTGACATCCTGTGTCAGAACATTCATAATAAAATACAGGATAAAAGTAAGGGAAAGCGAAAGGAGAAAGCAGCATGGAATTAGAGAAGTTTGAGGAAGTATATCAGGTACTGGAAGCGCAGAAGGAAAAGGACGAGACCGCCGCAGAACTGTATGCAGATGTAAAGGAGTTTGCCTACAAGTATGCAACGATGCGGTATCGGTTCAGCGAAATGAGCAGAGAAGAGAAAGCCGAGAACGACAGCTACCGCACCAGCCAGCACAACCGGTTCATGGACAGTGTCCGTATCTATTTCCGTTATCTACAGAACAACGGGGTGAGCGTGCCTGACATCAGCAAGCTGGAAGCAGATCGGAAGATTTTCGGTAATTTTGCCTGCTACTATATTTTCCGCATTGAGTGTGAACAGGCATAGAGAAAAGCCTGTTCCCCCAAAAACCGCCCATCCTCTTGACAAAACCGAAAAAGTGTGCTAATTTCTGAGTAGGTTGAGACATCAAGTTACTTGTGTCTCTTTTTTTGACTGATAATTCAGGAAAAGAAGAGATCAGGTTCAGATGTATGTTTCAACTTTGGGAAAGTGCAAAAAGAAATTTAAACATACATCTGGGTTTGTTTTAGAAACAAGTCGGATGTATGTTTTTTTATGAAATCAGACGGCGGTGCAGACTATCAAAAAACGGATGCAAAGGAGAAAAACGGATGAGCGGCAACACGCAAAAAGAAGGAATCTACAGGACAGCGATGCGGATTTGCAGAATGTGGGGAGTGGCAGAAACTTTGGATAGCGGGATACCGCCTTATGAAACTCCCATAGCTACACAGTCTGCGGAGAATGAAAAGCTGGTTCTGCAATGGGCAGAGGAATATGTACGGCTACGTGAGAATGGCGAAGAACTCTGGAGATTCTTTGAAAAGAAGATAAAGAGTCTACGCAAGCCGGAGCAGAAATAGTACTATTATCATTTCTACAGGGGAATTATCATTTCCTTATATCTTCTATTAAATAGGATTCCCTGCCTTGCATTGCTGCCTGTAGGTTCGCATCTTCCGAAAGCATAGTAAAACCTGCTTCGCACCGCTGTGAGCGGCTTTGGGTTTGACAATGCTTTTGGAAGGATGCGGGAGGGTAACCAGGCAATGCAATGAAGGGGTGTATTATATCGCCTTTTATCTTAGAGATTCAGAGGAAAAGGAGAGTGAAACCTCATAAGTCTTGCGGTAGATATTTCGGAATATTACAAAAAGCTATATACGGACAATGGCTATATTGCGGTCTTGGAGAATGAGCTAAAGGAGACGGAAAAAGGAATTGCCAATTTGATTAAAGTCATTGAGAAAGGTGTGATTTCAGATGCCGTGACAAGCCGTCTGGAGAAGCTGGAGAAAGACAAAGCCAATCTGAAAGAAGCCATGGAAGCTGAAAAATTAAAATACGCTCTGGCAGAGGACGAGAACAGCATCAAGAAATATTTCGATATGTATGCAAAAGCCGACTTTGATGATGAGGAGACCAGAAACAAAATTCTGGACTACTTCATAGATAAGATATATGTATATAATGACCGTTTGGTTATTACATGGTGGTATTGCGATGACAGAACAACCATTGAACTGGATACGCTAACGGAGATCACAGAACTCCAGGACAAAAAGTCTAACAGAAAGTGTTCGACATTGACACAGATAACTCCATAGAAAAGTGCCGTTTTTGCGGCACTTTTTATTTTTCGTGTGTGCATTATTGAGGACTGATTCGCTGCAAAAGAGCATCCTGCAATACTTGTGAAAAGTTAATATTCATTGCAACAGCAGCTTCATTCAGCCATTCGGGAATGGTCAATGTCTTTTTAACAGCTTTGTTATTAAAACGTTTGCGATATTCCAGGGTATCGCATGCAACCATACTTAAAAAGGAATCCGCAGTAACTTTGATGTCTGACATTTTGGAGGGCTGTGGAATGGGGCGTTGGTCCTTTTCATATCCATAGAGAATAAGCGCGAGGGCATCTTCAGCCATAAACAGAGCATCAGCCAGTGTGTCGCCGCAGGTATAACAACCTTCCAGATCGGGAAAATATACAGAATAACCTCCATCTGGTTCAGAAGTAAAAATAGCGGGATAAACATATTTAGACATAAGAATCTCCTTTCTAAGAATCCATTCCGGCATCGCGCAAAATAGCAATGGCAGTTCCGGTTTTTATTTCCTTTTTGTGTCGAGGAACAGCAAACTGTTTTCCCGTCACAGAGCTATACCAAATATCATGATTGCTTCCGTGGCGGATAAGAGAACAACCATTTTTCTTTAATAGTTTTAGCAGTTCGTTTGTTTTCATTGATAGCCTTTCTTAAATTATAATACGTGTAAATACGTGTGTCAATAAGCAGAAAAAAACACCTCAAATAATAAGCCTAAATGTTTAGATGATTGGCATATTATTTGAAGTGTTTTTAGATATTTTTAGCATACTGTTTTTTGAAAAAATTGTCAATGAAAAGAAGAGGTCAGATGAAAAATGTGGTATAATTTCTAAAGAGTTTTACAAGGGAGTAATTGACAAGCTATGAAAATGAAACATAACAGACCTCAGAAACGTTTGATAACACAATTGTCATTATGGCTGGCACTGCTATTGACATTCACTGGCTGTGCGGAAAGTACCGTCACGCCGCAGGATAATACCTATGCGATAGAGCAGCTGGCGACGATCCCCTCCGAATTGTTGGAAGCATCGGAGACTGCAGTATCGGAACCCGAATCCGGACAGCCACAGGAAAACGCTTCGGATACACAAGAATCGCAGCAGGTCACAATCGCAACAGACGTTCCGACAGGAGAGGGCACATCAGCATTTTCCCTCCGGGAGATTCCGGCATACTCCGGCACACCTTATACAGAGGTCAATGGTAACCAGCCTTATTTCACAGCGGAGGAGCTGACCACACAGTCCTTCGAAACCTACAGCGAGCTGGACAGCCTGGGGCGCTGTGGCATGGCATATGCCAACGTTGGACAGGATCTGATGCCGACAGAACCGAGAGGGGAGATCGGAGCCGTGAAGCCTACCGGCTGGCATCTGGTGAAATACGATAACGTGGACGGAAAATACCTATACAATCGCTGCCACCTGATCGCCTATATGCTGGCAGCGGAAAATGCCAATCCACAGAACCTGATCACCGGAACCAGATATCTCAACGTGCAGGGAATGCTCCCTTTTGAGACGAAAGTCTGCGATTATGTCAAAAATACAGGGAACCATGTCCTGTACCGTGTCACTCCCATATTTGACGGTGATAACCTGCTGGCAGACGGTGTCCTCATGGAAGCCTATTCCGTGGAAGATGCCGGGGAGGGTATCTGCTTCTGTGTATTTGCCTACAATGTGCAGCCGGGGATCGGCATTGACTATGCCACCGGTGATAACTGGGCGGAGGGCAGTGGAACCTACCAAAGCACAGCAGCGCCTGCCGCGGTAGAGACACCGGCACCACAGCCTGAGACCGATACCGCGGTACAGATCACACCGGAATCGTCGGTGTCGCAGGAATCCCGGGAAACCACCTATGTGCTGAATACCAACACCAAGAAATTCCACTATCCCACATGCTCCAGCGTGGACGATATGAAAGAGAAAAATAAACAGATCTACACCGGCAGCAGAGACGAGGTCATCAATATGGGATATGTTCCCTGCAAACGGTGCAATCCCTAAATCGAAGGCACACAAAATGAGATACGCGCAACAAATTGCGCATATCTCTTTTTGCGTTAGAAGATGGAAGAAAAGATGAAACGGATGAAATATGGATGCATAATTGGAAAAAATACACAAAAATAGTTAATAAATATTAGAATTATTGTCAATTTAAAATACAAAATGCACATGTTATAATCCAAACATAGCAGAGCAAACGGTTGCGCAAACAAGTTGCGCACCACAGGGAGGATGCTAAGTGGGATATAGCAGTCCGGCCGGTGCGGGACACTGGTCGGAAAGAAGAAAGGGAAGGTGCATTATGAAGAAAAGAGACTGGAAGAGAAGTCTGGCATTTGTGTGTGCAACGGCTCTTATCGCAGGAAGCTTAAGTCCATACGGACCGTTGACCCGGGTAAAAGCGGAGGAGACGAATCTATTTACGGACGGTGATATGGGCGATGACGAAATGGGAGACAGCACGGATGCCGCAGACTTTTGGGCGAATCAAAATTGGTATTTTGAAGGAGATACCTGGAATTGCACAAGTCAGGTAAAATATTCTATTTGGGCCAAGCAGGCAGGCGGCTGCGGACTGGAGATCGATTTTGATAAAGCAGATGGAACTGTCTGCATGTATCAGGAAATCGGTTCGCTGGAAGCCGGAAGCTATACTGTAACGGGATACATTAAAGATGGCAGTGGAAGTGACGGCACGATTGCTCTGTACCATGCAACAAAAGACGGCAGTTGGAATGTGTCAGAGAAATCGACACAACTGACGGAAGAATATGCCATGTTCAAAGATGAATTTACGGTGGCAGAAGCTGTCAGCAACTATAAAGTCGGATTCCAGATTACCAGTAAAAATGGTGCATGGATCTATATCGATACTCTGACACTTACGAAGAAGGCTTCGGATTCAGCAGAAGAGACTCCGGCACCGGAAGCAACCGAATCCCCGGAACCCACAGCTACGCCGGAAACTTCTAATACTCCTGCACCGGAGAGCAATGTTCTGTATTCCAAGACTTTTGAGGAAGGAACCAATCCGGCAGATATGTCTGACTGGTCACAGACCTGGAGTGTAGACAGCAGTGCTACCTCTATAGCAGATACCGGCGCCGGTAATAATACTACAAATGTCTGGAACTACTACTCGGCAACGGCACAGAATCTGACAGCTGCTACTACGGTGACAGCATCCGATGCCGGTAACTATAAAGCATCTTTCCTGACAGCCGGAGAGAACGTGACCGGAACCATCAGCCTCACAGCCGGAGATAGAAAAGTATCGGCGGATCTGACCGCAGGAGGCTGGGATGTCTATACTCCTGCAGAGACCGATGCATTAACCGTAGAGGCAGGTACGGAGCTTACCATTACCATTTCTCTGGATATTGCAGCAGGCGGCTATCTGAAGATAGATGACATCCTGGTGACGAAAGCAAGTGACACTGAAATTCAGGCTGCAAAGAAAGTAAAAGCAGAAGAATTGCAGAATCTGATCACGGAATATAAAGCATTAAACGAGTCAGATTATACTGCTAACAGTTGGAAAGCTCTGCAGGAATCCCTGACAGCAAGCGCGAACTTCCTGCAGGTATTGAATGGCGATTATACTTCCACAACCGTCACAGAGATCGAAGAGAAGATCACGAATCTGAAAAAAGCGAAAGATGAATTAAAAAGCGCAACTGTAGTAAAAGCCGGAATCAATGTGGAAAAGGTCAATGGACTGACGAGTGATTTCATCGGCGGTGTGGATATCTCATCTTACAGAGCTCTGAAAGACAGCGGTGTAAAATATTATGATTTTGAAGGAAATGAATTGGATGATGCCGGATTTTTTAAGCTGCTGAAAGATAGCGGTATTAACTACGTACGTATCCGTGTATGGAATAACCCTTACGATGCATCCGGTAACGGCTACGGCGGTGGCAATAATGACCTGCTGAAAGCGGTGGATATGGGTAAACTGGCTACAGATGCAGGAATGCGTGTCCTGATCGATTTCCACTATTCCGATTTCTGGGCTGATCCTGCCAAGCAGAAGGCACCGAAAGCCTGGGCAGACATGACGATTGCGGAAAAGACAGCAGCAGTAAAAGATTATACGATGAATAGCCTGAACACTTTACTGGATGCAGGTGTCGATGTCGGAATGGTACAGGTCGGTAATGAGACAAACAACGGAATTGCCGGAGAGAGCGGTCTGGAGAACGCCAACACCACAGCAATTTTCCGCGCCGGATGTGAAGCAATCCAACAGGTGGAGCAGAATCGGAACAAAGAAATCAAGGCAGTAGTGCATTTCGCAAATCCTGAGAAACAAAATTATATGACTTACGCTAAAGCATTGGCCGATGCCGGTGTGGAGTATGATGTATTCGCCTCTTCCTATTATCCTTACTGGCATGGAACCCTGGATAACCTTAAGAACCAGTTAAATGCGATTACGGAAAAATATGGAAAAGAAGTCATGGTAGCGGAGACCTCCTGGGCGACCGGCTTAGAGGACAGTGACGGTCATGCAAACACCGTCCGCGAAGGCAATAACGATGCAGGCATGGATTATGATTTCAGCATCTACGGACAGGCGAAGGAACTGCGTGAGGTGATCAATGCCGTCGCAGAAATGAACAAAGGTATCGGAGTGTTTTATTGGGAGCCTGCATGGATCCCTGTAAATGTGTATGACCCGGAAGCAGAAGATGCCAAGCAGACCCTTGCAACGAATAAGGCAGCCTGGGAAAAATATGGTTCCGGATGGGCAGCTTCCTATGCGAAAGAATATGATGCCGAGGATGCCGGAAAATGGTACGGCGGATCCGCAATAGACAATCAGGCATTGTTTGATGCCTCTGGCCATCCCCTGGAAACCTTAAAGATATTCAGTTATGTAAAAACAGGTGCAGAGACGGCTAAAAAAATCAGTACTGTTAAAAATGCAGATGCAATCGAGATTGAATTAGGAAGTACCTTTACTTTACCGGAGACGGTAAAAGTTACCTATTCAGATTACACTTCCGGAGCAGAAAACGTAACCTGGAACGCACAGGATGTTGCCGCAGTCAACACCAACGCAGCAGGAAAATATACTGTGAACGGAACAGTATCTCTGGAAGGAGAGACCTATCAGACAAAATGCGTGATCACCGTGAATCCGCAGAACCTTCTGAACAATCCCCGGTTTGAGGATGGAGAGAACGCATGGATATTAAGCGGAACCGGTATTAAAGTCCTGATGGATGGCAAGGACTCCAAAGATGGAAACGGATATCTGCATTTCTACAATGACAGTGATTTTACCTATGATGTAACACAGACAATTACGCTGGATGCAGGAATTTATCGGTTCGGAGGATATCTTCAGGGTGGTGGAAACTTAGCAGCAGACAGCTACGAGGTCTATGCCTCCGTAGATGGTAAGACACAGACAGCAGAAGGCGAATTGAACGGCTGGAAGAACTGGAGCAATCCGGAGGTACAGAATATCGAGATCACTAAGGATGGAACAAAAGTTACGGTAGGAATCCGGGCAACTGCATCTGCCGGAGCCTGGGGATCCTGGGACGATATGTACCTGAACAAAACCGGAGAAGCAACCCCGGCACCCGTAGTTACACCGCAGCCGACCGCAACCCCGACACCTGCAACAGCACCGGAAACAGAGAGCAGCTCTGCGGACAAGGATACATCTGCACCGGTACAGACAGTAGACTGGAATACCGTGACTTCCAACGTACAGGCAAAGATCGCGGAAGTGACACAGAATCCGAATATTAACAGTGTGAACATGAATATCGTATGCTCCGGAGAGACCAGACTCCCTGCCGCAGTGCTGGGAAGCATCAAAGGCTCAGACATGACCTTGGCACTTCATAGCGGCAACGGTGTGGCAGTCAGCATCAGCGGACAGGATCTGAAAGGCACAGCTCTGAATGCATTACAGAACATTGATCTCACCGTGGACAGCAATGCCCGGAATATCCCGGCAGCCATGGCATCATCCAAGAAAGCCGAAGCTGTAAAACAGCTGTCTGTAAAAGACACCGGAGCATTTCCGGTAGCTGTGAACATTCATGTGAATGTCGGAGCAGAAAACAGCGGAAAATACGCAAATCTTTATCGCTATAATGCCGAGAAGAAACAATTGGAATACTGTGGCTCCTTCCCTGTGACCAGGAATGGTCAGTCCATGTTTGCTCTAAAGCAGGGCGGTGATTACATGGTAACGGTAACCGCGGCACAACCGAAGGAGACCGTATATTTTAACAGTGGCGATTATGCAGTGAAAGCAGGAGATACCCTGTCTGCCATTGCCAAACGCAACCATATGTCATTGGCGGAACTGAAAGCCAAAAACCCGCAGATCAAGGATTTACATAAGATCCGCGTGGGACAGAAATTGAATCTGAATTAAAAAATAGAATGGAACTCCGAAGCTGATTTGGGGTTCCATTTTTGAATTAATAGCTGCATTGTGAAAGCAAAAAGGTAACACAATTGATATTGTGTTACCTTTTTGCTTTCACATAGTATATCGGTACGCTCGCAGAAAACTTAACCCCTGTTTTGAAAAAAATTGAACCCTCTTATTTTAACTCAATTGCCAAAGTAAATGCAGCCCCGGAAAGTATATGTTATAGTTCACAGATATATAAAAAATGCCGGTTTTATGCGGTCTACACTAATTTCTAGGAGGAATCAGATGAATACAGCACAACCAATTCGTAACCTGGAGGATTTGAAAAATTTTAAAAACTACTATAAGAAAATCCACCCCAATGCCAGAAACCAATTGTTAGTGATCCTGGGCTTGAATACTGCACTGAGGATTTCGGATCTGCTTACTCTGCGCTGGGAAGATGTTTATAACTTTTCTCAAAACAGATGGCAGGAGCATATTGAGATCATAGAGCAGAAGACGGGAAAGACCTCCTGCATCTATATCAATCATAATATTCACGCATGTCTTCAAAATTATCAGGCACAGCTTCAAAAGGAGCAAAAACCTATTCTGCCAGAAAAGTATCTTTTTCCCCACAGTAATAAAAACGAACCTATCAGTCGGGTGCAGGCTTTTCGCATCATCAAAAAAGTGGCAGCTTATTACAATATCCCCGGCGTGATCTGCTGTCATTCCCTTCGTAAAACCTTCGGATACCATGCCTGGCGGCAGGGCGTACAGCCGGCAATGCTAGTCAGCATCTATAATCATTCGTCTTATGAAGTGACCAAGCGATATCTGGGTATTGAGCAGGATGATCGGGATAAGATATTTCAGGAGATCATACTCTGAACAAAAAGGTAACACAATATCAAGTTTGTTACATTACGATCAGTATTTCCAAAACACAGCAAATTATAAGGAAATAATCGATTCAAGGAGGAATGGCTATGCTGAGATTATCGGTGAGAGATGAAGAGTTTCTGATGATCGGAGACGATGTGAAGATTGTATTTCTGGGAAGCAGCGGCGGACAGACACGTATCATGATCGACGCCCCCAAGGATGTGAACATCGTACGAAGCAAGGCCATTGAAAAACGGATCCAGGATCCGGAGCTTTTGGCGACGATCCCGAAGTATTACAAGAATCCGGAAGGTGCCGCCAAGAAGAAAAAATCCAACGTCGTGATCGTACAGAACAAATAACTTCAGATACTGTGGGACAAAAGCTTGCTAACAATGCGGAATCCTAGGGCCGCAGTAACTATTAACCACACACCGCAGATAAACGGATTTATCTGCAACACTTTTTTACACATGGAGGTAAATTATTATGGTAGTACAACACAATCTTACAGCAATGAACTCTAACAGAATGTTAGGATTAACCACAAAAACTCAGGCAAAGTCCACAGAGAAACTGTCTTCCGGTTATAAGATTAACCGTGCAGCAGATGATGCAGCCGGCCTGTCCATCAGTGAGAAGATGAGAAAGCAGATTAGAGGTCTGACACAGGCTTCTTCCAACGCACAGGATGGTATTAGTGCAGTACAGACCGCTGAAGGTGCTCTGAACGAAGTTCAGGATATGTTGCAGAGAATGAATGAGCTGGCAGTAAAGTCTGCAAACGGAACCAATTCTGAAGATGATCGTAAATATATTCAGGATGAAGTGGATCAGTTACTGACAGAAATTGATCGTGTTTCCACAACAACGAAATTCAATGAGACATATTTGTTAAAAGGAGATTCTACTCAGAATCAGAAAACTGACACTGTTTATGAAGCAATTGATTTCTCGGGTGTTACAAAAGTGATGGGTACAGGGTCAACATTCACTGCAGATCCAGCTGGATTTGATGCATCTACAGGTAAGATTAAATACACTTTTACTAGCGGATTAGTAGAAGGTGGAACTTGGGATGGCAAGACAATTATTGCGGATTCTGCAACCGTGCAGGGTGATCAAATCAAATTGGGTGATGCAAAAACTGCTGAACTTGCTGCTGTAAATGGAGAAATTGCAAAAGTGGCAACTGGCGCAGCAACAGATGGAAATCCAGTTGAATTTACTTCCAATGGTACTCCTGAAACCTATACATATAATGAGGCAATTTCTTTAGATTTGCATGTTGGAGCAGATTCTACTGCAGATAACAAGATTAACATGAGTATTTCATCGATGAGTACGGCGGGACTGCATATTACTGGATTACAAGTAGGTGGTACGGATGGAAGTAATGCAACCAAGGCAATTGATAAGATTTCAGATGCAATCCAGAAAGTTTCCACCCAGCGTTCCGCACTTGGTGCAGTTCAGAACAGACTTGAGCACACCATCAACAACCTGGACAACGTTGTAGAGAATACCACCAGCGCAGAGAGCCAGATTCGTGATACTGATATGGCTACTGAGATGGTTAAGTACTCCAACAACAACATCCTGTCTCAGGCAGGTCAGGCTATGTTGGCTCAGTCTAATCAGGCTAACCAGGGTGTACTGTCTCTGTTACAGTAATCTTAACCACAGTTTGATCCAAAACATTTTTAAGAATTAGTTGTGTAAAAACTAACATAAAAAGGTTCCACCGGAGAATTCCGGTGGAACCTTTTTGCTGTGAACAGCCTGAAAATACAAGTAATAGGACACTTAGTAAAAATGCACAAAATCCAAATCCGTGAAAATAGCCAATTTCAGTATGCTGAATTTTGTATACTTATTTCGTAGAAATTCATAGGAAAACAGCCCTATATACCTTATAATAAACGTGGGTGCTGCCAAAACGGTAAGCGGTTCGCCTTTCGCCAGAATGGGAACATTTTGAGAACTTCCAGTATTATCGGAGGTGATACGAATGGGAAATTTAACGAAAACATTAAAAAAGCAACCGCCTCCACCAAAGGTACAAGTTGCTTTTTTAGAACTATAAACTAAGGTGAACCGTTGCTGTACGGTAGCACTCTTTTTGTCCCTTAATATTAACACGTTTTTTGCGATGCGTCAACGTTTTTCGCATACTTGCAATCATTCTGCAAATGCTATAGACTAAGAGTAATCTACATTCACTTGAAAACAGTAAAGGAGACCACTATGTGCACAGCAGCAACTTATAGATCGCAGGATTTTTATTTTGGCAGAACTTTTGATTATGAATTTAATTATGGAGAAGAAGTGGTGGTGACACCGCGTAATTACTCTTTTCAGTTACGGCATCAGAATGCACTGACTGAGCATTATGCCATGATCGGCATTGCACACATGGTAGGGGATTATCCTCTGTATTATGATGCGGTCAATGAGAAGGGTCTGGGCATGGCAGGCCTTAATTTCGCGGGTAACGCCGTATATCGTAAGCCCAAGGAGGGCAGAGACAATATCGCACAGTTCGAGTTCATTCCCTGGATCCTGGGACAGTGTGCTACGGTGCAGGAAGCCCGGACGCTGTTAGCCCACATCAATCTGGTGGATACGCGGTTCAGCGAGCAGTTTCCGACATCACAGCTGCACTGGATTCTGGCGGACAGGGACGAGGCAATTACGATAGAGGCAGTCGAGGAAGGACTGAACATCTATGATAATCCCGTAGGAGTATTGACGAACAATCCTCCCTTTGACAAGCAGCTGTTCCGGTTGAATGATTACAGCTATCTGTCTCCGGACCAGCCGGTGAATCGTTTCTCGGAGCAGCTTCCGCTGCAGCCGTACAGCCGCGGCATGGGAGCTATGGGACTGCCCGGTGATCTGTCCTCTGCCTCCCGTTTTGTCCGGGTGGCTTTTACGAAAATGAATTCTGTATCGGGGACCTCGGAGTCTGAAAGCGTCAGTCAGTTTTTCCATATCTTAGGAAGTGTGGCGCAGACGAGAGGGTGCTGCCGTCTGGAAAACGGTAAGTATGAGATCACCATTTATACTTCCTGCTGCAATGCAGACAGGGGAATTTATTATTATACTACCTATGAGAACCACCAGATCACAGCCGTGGATATGTATCGGGAGAACCTGGATGGGGAGATCCCCGTGCATTATCCCCTGGTGCAGGGAGAGCATATCTTACTGCAGAATGCGGCAGATACAATGGAGGAAAAACTGTAAATGGATGTAGAACAGAGAGAACATGTAGTGTCCGGCTTCGCCTTCTATTCCGAGAAGGATGCCGGACTTGCGGAGCAGGAACGGCAGAAAATCGCCTATCTGGATAAGCACATTGACCATGCGGATATGCAGTCGGTTCTTGCTATTTATAAAAAAGCGCTGGAAGACCGGGTGTTCCGCACCCCGGTAGGACTGGAGTACCTCAGGGAGCTGCAGGGAGAGCTACGCGCCCGGGAAGAAGAACTGGGGGAGGAAGTGCCTCCGATCCCTCTGTGGACGAGCTTTGCTAATGTCAGGACGAAGACGTCCCCTGCCAGAAGACGGATCCAGCCGATGCCGGAAGACGGGGGCAAAAAGGCGGGTCTTTGCCTGTCGGTGATCATGAATATCGTGATGCTCGTGGCAATCATTGCCATGTTTGTGATCACATTGAATTCCGACCAGCCCAATATCCTGAATTACGAGCAGAATCTTCAGAATAAATACGCTTCCTGGGAACAGGAGCTGACCCGGAGAGAGCAGACGGTTAGGGAAAAAGAGAGAGAACTACATATAGAAAATACAGGGAATATAGGAAATACGGAGACCGAAGTTTCACAGAATTGACATATTTCCGCGCTATACTATGTCTACAACAGAAAGGTGAGGGTATGTATGGACAGACTGAAAATACTGGTAGTAGATGATGAGAGCAGGATGCGTAAGCTGGTCCGGGATTTCCTGGTGAAGAGTAATTTTGAGGTGCTGGAGGCCGGAGACGGCGAGGAGGCACTGGATATTTTTTATAAGGATAAGGATATTGCACTGATCATTCTGGATGTCATGATGCCGAAAATGGATGGTTGGCAGGTATGCCGGGAGATTCGTGTGAACTCCAAAGTTCCTATTATTATGCTGACAGCTCGCGGAGATGAGAGAGACGAGCTGCAGGGTTTTCAGCTGGGAGTGGACGAGTATATTTCCAAACCCTTCAGCCCTAAGATCCTGGTGGCACGGGTGGAAGCGATCCTACGCAGGACGAACCAGCTAGGGCAGGACGAAGCACTGACCTGCGGCGGGATCACTGTGGATAAGACAGCACACCGCGTGATCATAGACGGCAAAGATGTGGACTTAAGCTATAAAGAATTCGAACTTCTGACCTATTTTATGGAAAATAAGGGAATTGCCCTGTCCAGAGAGAAGATACTGAACAACGTATGGAACTATGATTACTTCGGGGATGCCCGTACCATTGATACCCATGTGAAGAAGCTGCGCAGCAAGCTGGGCGAGGAAGGCAATCTCATCAAGACCATATGGGGAATGGGGTACAAAATGGATGAAACAGCAGAATAAACAGCAGAAGAAAAAAGTGCATTCCATCAGAGGACAGTTCGCCTGGATATTTATCGGGCTGATGATCGGGACGATCCTTTTGTGCCTGCTGCTGAATTACATGTTTTTAGGCAGAGTCTATATGCAGAGCAAGCTGGATGTCATTCACGATGCTTATGAGACGATCAAGCAGGCGGCGGAGAGTGACAGCTATGGCTCGGAAGAATTCGCACATGAACTGGATGATGTGTGCAGAAGCTATAATATGACAGTATGTGTCATGGACGTGAATTCCAACATGAAATATGTATCCATCAACGGCGGCGAGAGACTGGAGAACCGTCTGATCGGCTATGTGTTCGGCTTCGGAACGTTTCCGGATAATGAGCGGATCATCGAGAACGGTGATGACTATGTGATCCAGAGAACCGGGCAGGAGAATAAGGAATATTTAGAGATCTACGGAAGGATGAACACCGGAATTTCTTTTATCATGCAGACACCGCTCTCCAGTATTCAGGAGAGTGCCAGGATCGCCAATCGGTTTTATATGATGATCGGCTGTCTGGGAGCACTGGCGGGTGGTATTATTATCTGGTTTGTCTCCAGACGTGTGACGAAGCCGATCCTGGAGCTGAACGATATCTCACAGCGGATGGTACAGCTGGATTTTGAAGCAAAATATCAGGGCAGGGCTCATAATGAGATTGATCTGCTGGGTGAGAACATTAATAAACTGTCCGATTCCCTGGAACAGACGATTTCAGAACTGAAGACTGCGAATAATGAGCTGCAGCGGGATGTGGAGAAAAAGGAAGCTATCGATGAAATGCGTAAGGAGTTCCTGGCGAATGTCTCCCATGAACTGAAGACTCCCATCGCTCTGATCCAGGGCTATGCGGAAGGACTGCAGGAGGACGTCAATGATGATCCCGAGAGCAGACAGTTCTACTGTGATGTCATCGTGGATGAAGCGGCGAAGATGAACAACATGGTGAAAAAGCTTCTGACGCTGAACCAACTGGAATTCGGCAACGATGTGGTGACTATGGAACGCTTCGACATTACGGCACTGGTGAAGAATTATATCCAGTCGGCGGCGATCCTGACCAAACAGAATGATATCACGGTGCGGATGGAAGAGTATCCTCCAATCTATGCATGGGCGGATGAATTTAAAATAGAAGAAGTATTTATGAACTTTTTCTCCAACGCGGTGAATCACTGCGAGGGTGAGAAGATCATCGATGTCAAAATGGAACAGAAGGATGGCAGGGTGCGCGTATCGGTATTCAATACCGGCAAGCCGATCCCGGAGGATTCCATCGGCCACATCTGGGAGAAATTTTATAAAGTAGATAAAGCCAGAACCAGAGAATACGGCGGCAGCGGTGTGGGACTGTCCATCGTGAAGGCGATCATGGATTCCATGAACCAGCCTTACGGTGTGATCAATTATACCAACGGTGTGGAATTCTGGTTTGAATTAGAGACAAAATAATGATTTTAAAAGGATATATTTTTATATGAGGGAAGAACAGATGCAGGAGGCACCGGTAAAGGTGCTGTTAGTCGGTGTGGACATCGGGGAAGAAGCGGATTTTGAACATTCCATGGAAGAACTGGCAAGTCTGGCAGAAGCCGCGGAGAAGGAAGTCGTGGGCCAGATCGTACAACGGCTGGATCATGTGAACAAAGCATTGTATATCGGAACGGGCAAGGTGGCTGAGGTACGCAGACTGGCGGAGGAGAGAGGTGCGCAGGAGGTTGTATTCGACAATTCCCTGACGCCTTCGCAGGTGAGAAATCTAGGGAAAGAGCTGGAGCTTACCGTCATTGACCGGACGAATCTGATCCTTGACATATTTGCCATACGTGCACAGACCAGAGAAGCTAAACTGCAGGTGGAGACAGCGAGACTGCAATACATGCTTCCGAGACTGGTGGGCATGTACGATGCACTAAGCCGTCAGGGCGGCGCCAGCGGCAGCATGAGTAACAAGGGTACCGGTGAGAAGAAGCTGGAGCTGGACAGACGTAAGATCGAACACCGGATCACGGAACTGAAAAAGGAACTGGAGGATGTCAGCAGGACCCGGGATGTGCAGCGTAGGAAAAGACAGCAGTCCCGGACTCCGCAGGTGGCGCTGGTGGGATATACCAATGCGGGAAAGTCTACGATCCTGAACCGCATGGTGGAACAGTTCGGAGAGCTTCCGGAGAAGACGGTCATGGAAAAAGATATGCTGTTCGCCACATTGGAGACCAGCGTCCGCAGTATAGATACGGGGCACAATAAGCCGTTTTTCCTGACGGATACGGTTGGATTCATTCATAAGCTGCCTCACGGTCTGGTAAAGGCATTCCGTTCGACCCTGGAAGAGGTAAAATACGCAGATCTGCTGGTCCAGGTGGTGGATTTTTCCGATGAAAATTACAGACAGCAGATGCAGGTCACTGCCGATACTCTGAAGGAACTGGGAGCAGGTGACATTCCGCAGATTGTGGTGTATAATAAGGCAGACAAATGCGGCATGGAACCGCTGCCGCAGAAGAGACAGGAGCACTGGTATCTCGCCGCAGGGCAGAATACCGGTATCCGTGAACTGGCAGAAGCCATTGAGCAGCAGGTCTATGCGGACAATGTGGATTGTACTTTCCTGATCCCGTACAGCGCAGGGAATGTAGCTTCCTATCTTATGGAAGAGGCACAGGTTTTTTCTACGGAGTACAGGGAAGACGGTATTTTGATCCATGCGGACTGTCACAGACAGGACATGGAGAGATACAAAACATACATGACGCAATAGATCATACAATGCGGGAGGATATTATATGGAACAGAATACACAGCAGGACAGAGCAAAGCTTTTGGAACAGCAGGCAAGGGAATACCTGATGCGTTCCAACGATCCGATCTTTACACAGTATGTGCAGCAGCTGATCCCGAGAATACAGAAACAGCCCCAGTACGTGGAGCAGTTGCAGGCAGAGCTGGATAAAAGTGTGGAATACTGGCACCAGAGACAGCAACTGAATGCGGAAAGAGCAGAAAGTGCTGCCGCAGGGCGGGTACAGGAGACCGTACAGCCTACCACACAGGAGCCCATGCAGGAACAGTCGTCAGGGCAGTTCACTGAGCAACAGACAGGACAGTTCACTGGGCAACCGGCAGGACAGGTTACTGCACAACCGTCAGCAGAGACAGTAGTGCCGGGGACGAAGAAAAAGCAGAATGCGGAATATCTCATTGGAACCATTGCTCTCTCTGTGGTGGGAGGCGTATTTATCCTGACAGCTCTGGTGCTGATGGGAATGTATTTTATGAACGGATGGATCAAGGGAATCTCTCTGTATGTGGTATCCCTGGGCGTAGTGCTACTGGCAGAGCTGTTGATCCGGAGAAAATTACCGAAGCTTGCACAGATATTTTCGGCGATCGGTATGGCGGCTTTGTATCTGTCCACCATGATCAATACGCTATCCTTACATAATTTCGGGATGCTTCCTGCCGCGTTGATCATTGGTGTGATCACCGTAGGCACGGTATTGCTGAGCCGGAAACGGGATTCGCTGATCCACAGACTGCTGGGGATTGCTTCCTGCTGGCTTTGCGCCTATCCGTTATCCATGTCCTCCGGGTTATCGATGGCGGAGGTCCTGATGGTAATGGGATTGATCCTGATCCTGAGTATATTGTGTGCCTGCGTACCGGTGCACAGATTCCATACGGCATCACAGCTGATCCTGTTTGCCAGTACCACAGTGCTGTTTCCGACGGTTGTAGGCTGCATCGTGTGGACACAGGGCATGTCGGTTGGTGTTGCGGTTGTAGCTTATAGTGTGTTTTTCCTGATAGCACATCTGGTACTTGTCGTACAGAACCGTTATGCGCAAATAGAAAAGCAGACCGGACATGTGGTGAAAAGTGGAGGATTGCTTGCTATTTACATTGCATTTATTCTGGTATCCGGAATTATGACGGGTGCCGGTATGGATGATTATTGGAGAGCAGCAGAGACGGATGGATATATAGGCATTTTTGCCCTGACCGGAATAGCATTTGTGATCACAATACTGACTGTGATCGCTTTGCGGAAGGCGGAAAAAGGATGGCAGAAATGGCTTCCGTGCTATTTCTTCAGTTTCGTGACTTTCTGTGGATTTTCAGTGATAGAGAATGATTGGGGAATTGTGATCTGTGCTACGGTATTGCTGATAGCAGTAAAAGTACTGTCACGCCTGGCAAAAGGGGGCCTTGCGGCACTGGATGCCATCCTTACTACGGTATATTGTATCCTGCTTCTGATGAACGGGAAGGAGATCCCCTATGCTTATGTGCTTTTGGCAGGAACGATCCTCAGTATGTTCCTTGTGCATGAATGGAGTACCTACCAGGAGATCGTGCTGACTTTTTCACTGGCATTTTTTGCTCTGTCGCATTTGATGCCTATGATAAAACTGCCGGCATTTTCCGGAATTCTCTTCGTGAGCATTCTGCTGTTCAATAATGTGAATTGTATGCGGGGTAAGGGAATCCTCGTATATAACGTATTCGTACTGATCGGACAGGTCGGAGCACTGATCGGTCTGGCAGACCCGGTATATCGGAATTCCTACATTACTTATTTATGTATGTTTGTGTTTGTGCTGGCTTATCTGGTGCTGACCCTGCAGGAAAAATATTATAAGAACTTTAAACACAGAGAACTGATCCTTGTGATATTCCTGACCTATATGGCACTGATCGTCAAGACAAATATTCCTGTGATCAACAGTATTCTGATCATGCTGATCGCGCTGGTAAGCGTGACTGCAGGTTTCGTGAAAAAGGATAAGCCCGTCAGAATCTATGGTTTAGTGCTTTCTTTGTGTACTTGTGGTAAAATAGCTTTATATGATTACTGGGGCGCACCGATCCTGCAGAAGACCATACTTTTCTTCGTGGTAGGCGTAATTGCTCTTGTAATCGCCGGAATCTATATTATACTGGAAAAGAAATGCAATGAGTGATGCAACGGACAGGAAGGAAGAAAAGGAATAAAATTATGACAGGACGTAATAAAAACATGGTGTGCGGAGCCTTATTATGTGCAATGATGTTATCCATGACAGCCTGCGGCAACGAGATCCCGGATCTGACGGAAGAGGAATCCCAACGGATTGGAGAATATGCGGCAGTGACACTGTTAAAATACGATGCCAATAATCGCAGCCGCCTGGTAGATCCCGAAGTGGTGATCGCCAAATTGGAAAAGGAAGCGGCAAAGGAAGCATCGCAGGAAGAGGAAAAAGCGGAAGAGACGGGTAGCACCGGTACCACGGAAGTGACGATGCCCACGGCGCAGGAAGAGATTACTGCCAGTATGGAAGATTTTTTTGGCCTGCCGGAAAGTGTCAGCATTACCTATGAGGATTATATGGTAACAGATTCTTATCCCGAGGACGGGGTTGAGGATGACTATTTTGCGCTGGACGCATCCATGGGGAAGAAATTGCTGGTACTCAGATTTCATCTGACGAATGGAACAGAGCAGGAAGAGACGATCGATCTGCTGAATACGAACTCCAGATATATTATTACAGTGAATGACAGCATCAGAGCAAATGCGCTGACTACCATGCTGCCGAATGACATGTCTACCTATGCGGAGACACTGGAACCCGGACAGACACAGGAACTGGTATTATTACTGGAAGTAAACGAAGATGTGGCAGGTGCTGTACAGACGATAGCACTTCGTCTTAAAAATGCATCAAATGAATATACAATTCAACTATTGTAGATATTTTTTGAAAAAAATAAAAAACAGTGTTGACAAGTGGAAGATAGGGTGATATACTCAGTTTCGTTGTTGCGGCAGTGCCAAGACAACGAAACAGCTTCCGATAAGACTTAAAAAGTTTTTGAAAAAGCTGTTGACAGATACCGACAAGGTATGATAAGATATCGATTGTCGCGAAAAACGAAAGTTTTTCAAGACAAAAAAGTTTTTAAAAAAGTTGTTGACAAACGAAAGCGGTCATGATAAGATATCAGAGTTGCCGCTGAGAACAACAGCAACGAAGAATCACTGATCTTTGACAAATAAACAGTAATGCAACCCTGAAAATTCCAAGATTTTCAGAA
>ERZ1026998.120-NODE-120-length-31953-cov-4.904508_pt1 | contig 31953 bp, 39 predicted proteins | sample MGYA00519288_ERZ1026998 | MGnify/ENA primary metagenome ERZ1026998 (study PRJEB26926, sample SAMN06164454) | human gut metagenome | biome: ENVO:00009003; feature: ENVO:2100002; material: ENVO:00002003 | host: Homo sapiens | place: USA | collected 2012 ...
AGGATATAGACGATGGGCAACAGCAGCAAAAACTGCGTGAATGCGAACGTCATCGCATTTTCCATGCCGAGGAAGCACGCGGGCAGCGGCCAGCCCATCATGTGGCCCATCGACAGATAGAACAGCGGGATCAAAAAGACAAACGACCAGATCAGCCGCCGCTTCATCGAGCGGAGCGCCGCCTGCACCGGCGGCTCGGCCTTTGCGGCCGCGCGGCTTTCGCCCTTCACCGATGCGCCGTAGCCGCCGTCGACGACAGCGCGGATGATCGTCGCGTCGTCGAGTGCTGTTTCGTCATAGTCCACGGTCATCGCGTTTTGCAGCAGGTTGACATTGACGGAGCGGACGCCATCCAGCTTGCAGACTGATTTTTCCACATGTGCGCTGCACGCGCTGCAGGTCATGCCAGTCACCTGATAGTGTTGTTTCAAGAGGCATGCCTCCTTTCTGGATACCCCAGGGGGGTGTGGTGATATTGTACCGCTGTTTGCCGTGTTTGTCAAGAGGGGGACAGGTTAGCATGGGCGGGAGAGAGGACGATTATACGAAAAAAGCCGCCGGGGGCTTGTCCGCGGCGGCCGGAAAGGGTATACTGGAGGCAAAGCTGACGATTGGGGAGGCGTGTGGGAATGAAACGGCTGGTGTTTGCCGCAGCGGGACTGATTTTGGAGTCGCTTGGCTGGACGGCATCGGTGTTTTTCTGCGTGATGTATGGCCAGTATGTGTTGCAGGAGCGGCTCGGCGAGGCGTTCCGACGCACGAACGGTGCGGCGGCGCGGCCGTATCTGGCGCTGTATTTTTTCGCGGTGTTTCTGCTGCTGACCCTGTGTGCGCTGCTGCTGAACCGCTTTGCAAAGCGGCGGGACCGGGGCGTGATGCTCCCGCTGACGCTGGGAAATCTGGTCTGGCTGGGCTGCCTGCTCGGCGGCTATGTGCTGCGGTATACTTTTACGGGATAAGGGGGAATGGAGATGTCGTTGGACGACCGGTTGATCGAGGCGGCGGTCGACGGCCTCCCCGTTCGTATTGCCGATTTCTCCGTACATACAGCTATTTGTTCCATTCCTTTTTCAAGACGGCATATTGATAAGTGTTTTCGTATCTTGGCGTTCCGTCCGGATTTTTTACAAAGGAGATAAATTCTTTAAAAAGCTCCTCCTTGCGCATGCCGAGCTTTTCGCACAGCCTTTGGCAGTGAATATTATAATCTTCGGTATATGCATAGATCCGCCGTGCGCCCTTGTCACGGAACAGATAATCCAGGAAGGCGTGTGCCGCTTCATAGGCATAGCCGTGCCCCTGATAGTTCAGATTCAGCATCCAGCACAGACTGAGCGTGTCATTCGCGGGGTATGGGTCGTTTGGATCGATCGGCTCTGGATTACCTTCGATCTCGCCGATGACCTTTCCGCTTTCCTTCAACACGATCGCAAAGTAATATTCCGTTTTACCGGCACGCTTTTTCATCTCTTTCTTTGCGTCATTCAGCGTCTCCAGCTTCATACAGGCGAAGCAATTCACCGCAGGCTCGTGCAGGTATTCAAACACATCCCCGGCATCGCTTTCAAGAAATGGGCGAAGAAGCAGTCGTTCTGTTTCGATTATCATTTCTTTTCCTCCGAAATAGAGATTTCTCTTTTCAAGTTGCCTCCTAAAAATAAGCCCGGTTTTTTCATAGCATTACCACGAAAAAACCGAGCGCACCCGACACCTTATCTGACAGGCGGCCTGCAAATCCTCCTGGACTTACGATCCCCCGTGCTACGGCACACTGTCCTCCGGTGACCAATTATTGTAGATATGATAACATAAGAGGGGATAAAAATCAATATGTGAGGTGACAAAATCAATTTGTCACGCTGGTTTGTCGATGTTTTTGCCGTAGAGGATATACAAAAAAGCACGATAGTTTCAAGTATTCTCGCAGCAAAACTATCGTGCTTAACTGGTGCCGGTGGCGGGGGTCGAACCCGCACGCGGTTGCCCGCAACGGATTTTGAGTCCGTCTCGTCTGCCAATTCCAACACACCGGCATTTATATTGTCATGAATATTTTCGGGGTTTATTCCCGATATCCTTTCCGATAAATTGGAGGGACATAAAAACCAAAATATATCGAGCGGTCAAAACTCTCGATAAATCAAGAGCTATCACACCAATGATAGTAATCGGCGCTGCAGATCTTGGATTCGGCGCGTCTGACAACACCATCGTTCCAACCTATATGGGAGAACTATCGATTAGTATACACCCATTTCCGCAAAAAAGCAAGTGCTTTTTTGCGGATACAGCATAGTAGATCAGCGGGGGAACAGCCGCATTGTCGCTGAGGAAATGGGTGAAATGGTAAAGCTTGACTTCATCCACAGGACGTGCTATACTGACGATGTAGTGCACGTGAACGAAATGAATTATGGAGGGTTTTTGTATGAAGAAACGGTTGCTGACGGCATTGCTTTCCCTTTGTCTGCTGCTTAACTGCGGCATTGTGACCGGCTCTCTCGCCTCGCTGACGGTCTCGGCGGCGCCGCAGGAGGCGTTGGTGGAGATCGGGGGAGGCAAGCTGAAGGTCGAGGTGTGCACAGAAAATATTATTCGTGTACGGTACTCGCCGGACGGCATATTCCGCGAGAAGACACTCAACACCTATGTGGCAAAAACCAAATGGGAAAACGTGGATTACACGGTGACCGAACGGGACGGTATTCTGACTGTTGCGACAGACCGTGTCCGCGTGGAAATCCAGAAGGAAACCGGCCGGGTATCGTTTTATGATACAGCCGGACAGGTATTGCTGTCCGAAAGCAGCCGGAGCGCCTCCCCGCAGACGCTGGACGGCGTGACCTATTACCGCATCGGTCAATCATTCCAGTCGCCGGACGGCGAGTATCTCTATGGCTTCGGCAACGTCGATTCGGTCGTCGGCATCAAGAACGTCGACGTCAGCATATCGCAGAGCAACACAAAGAAGCGGACGCCGATGTTTTTCTCCAATCGCGGTTACGGCATCCTCTTTGACATCACCTCGAACGGTGCGCTGAACTGGTCGGACGGCGGTCAGACCTATACCTACACCGGCGCAGCGGCTGACTCGATGGATTATTATTTCTTTTATGGCCCCGATGCGGACAGCATCATCGCGGGCTATCGAGAGGTAACCGGACAGGCGACCATGCTGCCGAAAAACGCTTTTGGCTATGTGCAGTCCCGCAATCGCTATGGCTCGCAGAAGGAGCTGCTGGAGGTGGTGGACACCTTCCGGGAAAAGGGGATTCCGCTCGATAATATCGTCATCGACTACTACTGGTGGAAGGGCGATTTCAACAATATTCTCGAATGGGGCGACACATGGACCGATCCGGTATCCATGATGGAGCAGCTGCACGAGAAAAATGTTACCGCCTCCATCTCCATCTGGCCGTCCTTCAAAGAGGGCACCAGGACGTATCAGACGATCCATGAGGCGGGCGCGCTTTTGAAAACGCCCTCCAACTTTGGATTTAACTATGATCCCTCCTCCGCGGCCAACCGCCTGTTTTATTGGAACATGATCAACCAGTCGGTGTTCAGCAAGGGACTCGACTCCATCTGGTTGGATGCGGATGAGCCGGAGACCAGCAACTGGGTCGGCAGCGGAGAAAAGACGGCGTGGGGCGATTCGCGTATCATCGGTACGATCTACCCGCTGCTCTCGACGCGTGGCGTCTATGAGGGTCAACGTGCGCTGGCCGGCAACACGAAGCGGGTCAACACCCTCTCCCGTGGTGCGGTTGCGGGCATCCAGCGCTATGGCATCCAGAGCTGGTCGGGCGACATTCCCGCCGGCTGGGCACAGCTGCAAAAGGAAATCCGCGGTGCCATGAACTTTTCCGCGGCAGGGCTCCCTTATTTTTCCACCGACACGGGCGGTTATTTCGGCATCGACGTCGGCGATCCGGACAATCGGGAGATGTTTTTCCGCTGGCTGCAGTTCTCGACTTTCAACAGCATTATGCGTGTCCACGGCGAGGGCTGTGTCAAGGAGCCCTGGCAGTTCGGTGCGCAGTATGAAGCGTATATTACCGAATATATCAATCTGCGCGAGCGGCTGATTCCTTATATATATTCACTGGCGGGACAGGTCACGCAGGATGGTTATACGATGGTGCGGCCGCTGGTCTTTGATTTCCGTGAGGATGCGGCAGCGCTGACGGTCGACGATCAATTTATGTTCGGCCCGTCGCTGATGGTGTGCCCGGTTTATACCCCCGGCGCGCGTACCCGCGACGTCTATCTGCCCGCAGGCGTCTGGACGGATTTCTGGACCGGCAAGACCTTCGAAAGCCGGGGAGAGACCTTCACGGTCTCGGCCCCACTGAAGCGCATTCCGCTGTTCGTGCGCGGCGGTTCCATTCTGCCGATGGGACCTTTCCAGCAGTATGCGACCGAGTCGGCCGATCCAACGGAGATCCGCGTTTATATGGGTGCGGACAGCAGCTTTACCCTCTATGAAGACGAAGGCGACAACTACAACTATGAAAACGGTAAATTTTCGGAAATCCCCTTCACATGGAACGAGAAGACCAGGACCCTGACCGTTGGCGACCGCGAGGGCTCCTTTGACGGCATGCTGAAAAACCGGACGTTCAACGTTGTCTTTGTCCAGCCGGACTATGGAGCGGGCATCGCGCTCTCCAGGAGCTACCAGGCGACCATTGCTTATACCGGCAAGTCGCAGTCCGTGACCTTCGACGCAGATTGGGAGATACCGGCGCCGGATCTCGATGAGGATACCCTGCCGGTTCCGGATCCCGCCCCTGTCGCCAGGCAGGCGGGACAGGCGATGGTAGGCGAGTGGTCGTTCAGCGAGGGAGAGGGCGCCAAGGTGCGGGATACCTCGGGCAATTTCAACAGTGGCTCAGTTGTCACGGAGAATACCGCGGGCGTCTGGACCTCAGAGGGCAAACAGGGCAATGCCATCTATTTCTCAGGCGGCACACCCACCAATCCCGGAACCTTTGTCGAGGTCAACAACAGTCCTTCTCTGGGTATGACGGAGGAAATTTCCTTTTCCGCGTGGGTCAATTTCGCGGGAGGCGGACACGCCAACATTGTCAACAAGGGCGGCAACGGCAACAACAATCCCGGCTTTTCATTGATTCTGCTGGACGGCAATCGGCTGCAGCTGGAGATACAGACCGATCGGGATGCGAATGGCCGCACGAAAAAGACGACCGCTGTCTCGACCGTCTGTCCGGGCCGCGGCAGCTGGCATCAGGTGGCGTTTACATGGAAGAGCAAAGCGGCCGGTGGAGACGGCATTGTCCGTCTCTATGTAGACGGCAGGCAGACCAGCGTTGACTCCGTGAGCGGCAACTATTTCGAGGGCCCAATCGGGCAGAACAGTTCGGGGCTGCGGTTCGGTTCAAGTGATGTGACCGAGCCGAACTATCCAAACTATTTCCATGGGATTATCGATGAGGCCAGACTTTTCAACTATGCGCTTTCGGCCGAGGACATCGCGGCACTGTCCCGCGAGGAGAACATCCTCGTTGCGAATCCACAGGATGTGACGCTGCTGCCGGTTGACGGCGGCATCACGGTGAACTGGACGGATCCGGAGACGGCGGATCTCAAAGAAATTCTCGTGATCTGTGAGCCGGAAGCGGGTGACGAAGCAAAGACCTATACTGTTCCGAAGGGCACCGGGACACTGAATCTGACGAACCTGACCAACGGCGCTTACTATCACGTGGCGCTCAAGACGGTGCTGACAAATGGCAAACAGTCTTCCGGCGTCTATCTGGTTTGCGCAGCGAATCCCTATCCCGCGAGGATTGACTGTGTTGTCACTCACGATGATAAGGGCTACGGCTATGTCGTCAATACGGGCGCAGCGGATCTGATTGGAACGCTGACCGTGCAGGTGCTGGATATGGCTGGCGGCGGAAAAGTGATCTCCACGGCGAAGATCGAGGACTTCGCTGTGCCGGCGCTGGATATGCGGCGGTTTACAGTGGATACCGGCGCCTATGCCGACGGGCAGGCAGTCCGCATCACCTATGTGGATTCGGGTAAAACGCTGGCCAATCCGATGTCGGCCGATCGGGAACGGGTCTATGAACCGCCCACGGATCTGGCGGCGCTTCGGGAGGCATTGTTGAAAGAGCTGAGCCGTGAAATTGATGAGACGCTGTATACGGCCCTGTCGCTGGAGGCCTGGAAAACGGCGAAGCTGTCCGCACAGGCGGTGTATGACAATCCGGATGCGACCGGAGAGCAGCTTTCCGCCGCCATTCAGTCGCTGAAATCCACGCTGGTGGTGAAACCGCCGTATACGTTGGGCGACATCAACGGCGACGAGGTAATCAATACGACGGATGCCCGTCTGGCGTTGCAATATGCGGTTGAGAAGATCGACATGACCGAGGATGAGTGGATCGCGGGCGACGTGAATCAGGATGGCATAGTGAACACCACCGATGCGCGTCTGATTCTACAGTATGCCGTTGAGAAAATCGACGAGTTTCCGGCGAAGCAGTAAACGCTGGGAAACAACGTCCACGGCAGAATCCTTTGCAAAATCTGTAAAAACCGGGGGCTTGTGCAGAACGGCACAGGTCCCTGGTTTTGTTCGGGTGGCGGTGGAACCGGTCAGTCGGCGCCTCCGAGTGTCTATTTCTCCTTTAATAGAGCAAAAACATCCGACAAACCGGATAAACCGCCGACATGCAGGGGGCCGACAAAAAAATTTTCAAAAATTGAAGAAAAAGGCTTGCAATCCCAGCCGGAATGCTGTATGATACTAGAGCACGTTTATGTCCATCGGGTGAATTGCGCCCCGACGGATCCGACGTGCGAGACTGCACGATATGCGATGACGCGGGAGGTTGCGGCCTGTCTGGCCGGTTTTTCCGCTGAGTATGTCCGATTTTAAACCGGGCGACAAGAAATAACTGTGACCATGAACGGCTGGCGTCGGCGGGGTTGTTTCCCCCTGTGCGTCGGACGCCGTGTGGGCCGTTATGATTGCAGGACGCTGCAACCGCACCCGGGGCTTGATCTCACCAAGTTTCCGGTTTTTTATCCGGCCGGGAAGAAACACCCGGCCCGGTGTGCGCTTTCGGCGTCGCCCGCCAACTCAAATGATTAAGGAGGCGTTTTTCAAGTGGCAGTCAAAGAAAAGATCAGAATTCGCATCAAGGGGTACGATCATCAGCTGGTGGATCAGTCCGCCGAGAAGATCGTCGAAACCGCTCGCCGCACCGGCGCCCGCGTGTCCGGTCCCGTTCCGCTCCCGACCGAGAAGGAAGTCGTGACCATCCTGCGCGCTGTGCACAAGTACAAGGATTCCCGCGAGCAGTTCGAAACCCGCACCCACAAGCGTCTGATCGACATCCTCAGACCCTCGAACAAGACGGTTGAGGCCCTGATGGGCCTTGAGCTCCCCGCCGGTGTGGAAATCGAAATCAAGCTGTAAGAAACGGCTTGCCAGATTTCCGGGCGAGGTCATGTTGACGCCTTCCGGGCGCCAACCAATAACCAAGGAGGTATAGACAATGCAAAAAGGCATCATCGGCAAGAAGATCGGCATGACCCAGATCTTCGACGAAAAGGGCAACGTCGTCCCGGTGACGGTCATTGAAGCCGGCCCCTGTGTGGTCGTGCAGAAGAAGACCGTTGAGAACGACGGTTATGCGGCGGTTCAGGTCGGCTTCGGCGACATTTCGAACAAGGCCGTGACCAAGCCCCTCAAGGGCCACTTCGACAAGGCGGAGGTCGCCCCCAAGCGCACACTCCGTGAGTTCCGCTTCGACAGCTGCGACGCGCTGAATGTCGGCGACATCATCAAGGCCGATACTTTTGTTCCCGGCGACCGCGTGGATGTGGTCGGCACCAGCAAGGGTAAGGGCTACGCCGGTGCGATCAAGCGCTGGAACTTCCAGCGGCTGAAGGAGTCCCACGGTACCGGCCCTGTGGCTCGCCACGCCGGTTCGCTGGGCGCCTGCTCGTCTCCGTCCCGTGTCTATAAGGGCACGAAGGGCGCCGGCCATCTGGGCGCTGAGCGTGTGACCGTTCAGAACCTCGATGTTGTGAAAGTGGACGTGGAGAACAACCTGATCGCTGTTCGCGGCGCCGTTCCGGGCGCGCGGGGCGCGGTCGTGGTCCTCTCCGACAGCGTCAAGAAGGCCTAAGGGAAGGAGGAAAACACATGCCTACCGTATCGATTTATGACATGACCGGCAAGCAGACCGGCTCGATGGAGCTCTCCGCCGACGTCTTCGGCATCGAGCCCAACGTTCCCGTGATGCACAGCGCCGTTGTCAATTATCTGGCCAATCAGCGCCAGGGCACGCAGTCTACCCTGACCCGTTCCGAGGTCCGCGGCGGCGGCAAGAAGCCGTGGCGCCAGAAGGGCACCGGACACGCCCGTCAGGGCTCCATCCGCGCTCCCCAGTGGACGCACGGCGGCATCGCGCTTGGCCCGAAGCCCCGCGATTACAGCTATGCGCTGCCGAAGAAGGTCCGCCGTCTGGCGATCAAATCCGCGTTCTCCTCGAAGGTGGCTGCGGAAGAGATGCTGGTGCTTGACGGGCTCGCGATGGACGAGTTCAAGACCAAGACCATCGCCGCCATGCTGAAGGCCCTCGAGGCTGACCGCAAGGTGCTGTTGGTTCTCGCGGAGAACGACGAGAAGATCGTCCGTTCCGCCCGCAATATCCCCGGCGTGAAGGTCGCGCTGGTCAACACCCTGAACACCTATGACATCCTGAACAGCGATCGGTTTATCGTTGCCAAGGATGCGGTTGCGAAAATTGAGGAGGTGTACAGATAATGGATCCTCGGGATATTATCCTTGCGCCGGTCATCACCGAGAAGGCGGTCGGCGCCCTGCAGCAGAAGAAGTACACCTTTAAGGTGGCCAAGAACGCCAACAAGATCGAGATCGGCAAAGCAGTCGCGGCGATCTTCGGCGTCAAGGTTGCGAAGGTCAACACCATCAGCATGAAGGGACACCTTCGTCGCATGGGTCGCAACGAGGGTTACACCTCCGACTGGAAGAAGGCGGTCGTCACCCTGACCCCGGATTCCAAGACCATCGAATTCTTCGACGGCATGTTCTGATCGGCCCGCCGACAGCAGAACGCTTTTTGGCGGGTTTCCCGCCTCTTTACCCGAAGGCAACGTATGGGAGCCGTCCGGCGGACGCCGGTCTGCCGCTCCCGCAAAGCCAACGAACAGGAGAGTGAATCAGATGCCTATCATCAGTTATAAGCCCACGACCCCGGGCCGCCGCGGTATGACCACGATGGACTACAGCGGCCTGTCCAAGGTCGAGCCGGAGAAGAGCCTGCTCGCTCCTCTTCGCAAGAAGGCCGGTCGCAACAGCTACGGCCGCATCACCGTTCGCCATCGCGGCGGCGGAAACCGCCGCAAGTACCGCATCATCGATTTCAAGCGCAACAAGGCGGATATGCCCGCCAAGGTGCTGACGCTGGAATACGACCCGAACCGCAGCGCGCATATCGCGCTCGTGCAGTATGAGGACGGCGAGAAGCGTTACATCATCGCGCCGCAGGGGCTCTCGGTTGGCGACACCGTCGTCTCCGGGCCCTCTGCGGATATCAAGCCGGGCAACGCCCTGCCGCTCGCAAACATCCCGACCGGTACCTTTATCCACAATGTGGAGCTGTATCCGGGCAAGGGGGCGCAGCTCGCCCGCAGTGCCGGTGTCATGGCACAGCTCGTCGCGAAGGAGAACAACCTCGCGCTCGTGCGTCTGCCCTCCGGCGAAATGCGGTATGTTCCGCAGAACTGCATGGCGACGATCGGTCAGGTCGGCAACGTCGAGCATGAGAACGTCAAGATCGGTAAGGCCGGCCGTAAGCGCCACATGGGTTGGCGTCCGACCGTTCGCGGTTCCGTCATGAACCCCTGCGACCACCCGCACGGCGGTGGTGAGGGCAAGTCCCCGATCGGCCGTCCCGGCCCGGTTACCCCGTGGGGCAAGCCCGCCCTGGGTTACAAGACCCGCAAGACCCACAACCGTTCGGATAAGTTCATCGTGAAGCGCCGCAACGGCAAGTAAACGAAAGGAGAATTCAGGTTTATGGGTAGAAGCGTAAAGAAAGGACCTTTCGTACAGCCTGTGCTGCTCAAAAGGATTCAGGAAATGAACAAAGCCGGAGAAAAGCGCATTTTGAAAACCTGGAGCCGGTCCTCCACGATTTTCCCGGATTTTGTTGGGCACACCATTGCCGTTCACGACGGCCGCAAGCATGTGCCGGTGTATGTCACCGAGGACATGGTCGGCCATAAGCTGGGCGAGTTCGCCCCCACCCGAACCTTCCGCGGCCATGTCGGCTCGAAGAGTTCGAGATAAGCGGTTGAAAGGAGAGAATCGTTATGGAAGCAAGGGCGCAAGCAACTTACGTCCGTATTTCCCCCCGCAAAGTCAAAATCGTTCTCGACCTCATCCGCAATAAGCCGGTTGATGTCGCTATGGCGATTGTCAAGAATACCCCCAAGGCCGCCTGCGAGCCGCTTGCGAAGCTGCTGAAGTCGGCTTCGGCCAATGCGGAGGCGAACCACAACATGGATCCGAATAACCTCTATGTTGCGGAGTGCTTCGTCTGCCCCGGCCCCATTCTCAAGCGTATCCGTCCCAGAGCGCAGGGTCGTGCGTATCGCATCGAGAAGAGAACGTCACACATCACCCTTGTGCTCAAGGAACAGGACTAAGTGAGGAGGAGGTAAATTATGGGACAGAAAGTCAATCCCCACGGCCTGCGTGTCGGTGTAATCAAGGATTGGGATTCCCGCTGGTTCGTCAAGGACAGCGAGTTCGGCGACACCATTGTCTCCGACTATAAGCTGCGGAAATACCTCAAAAAGACCCTGTATGCCGCCGGTGTGCCGAAAATTGAGATCGAGCGCGACGCGTCCCGCGTCCGCGTGCATATCCACTGCGCGAAGCCCGGCGTCGTCATCGGCAAGGGCGGCGCGGAGATCGAGAAGCTGCGTCTGACCTGCGAGAAGATGCTCGGGAAACCGACCCTCATCAACATCGTCGAGGTCCGCAACCCCGATCTGAACGCCCAGCTGGTCGCCGAGAACATCGCGGCTCAGCTCGAGAAGCGTATCTCCTTCCGCCGCGCCATGAAGCAGGCCATCGGCCGCGCCATGAAGCTCGGTGCGAAGGGTATCAAGACCCAGGTGTCCGGCCGTCTGGGCGGTGCGGAAATCGCCCGTACAGAGCAGTATCACGAGGGCACCATCCCGCTGCAGACCCTGCGCGCTGACATCGACTACGGCTTTGCTGAGGCGAACACGACCTATGGCCGCATCGGTGTGAAGACCTGGATCTACCGCGGCGAGGTGCTGGCCGGTGCCGCGAAGCCCCGTCGGGAAGGAGGCCGCAAGTAATGCTGTTGCCGAAGAGAGTTAAATATCGCCGCGTCCAGAGAGGCCGCCTGACCGGTAAGGCCTATCGCGGCAACACCGTCACCTATGGTGACTTTGGTCTGCAGGCGCTGGAGCCGGCCTGGATCAGCTCGAATCAGATTGAGGCCGCCCGTGTCGCCATGACGCGTTACATTAAGCGTGGCGGACAGGTCTGGATCAAGATTTTCCCCGACAAGCCCATCACGGAGAAGCCGGCTGAGACCCGAATGGGTTCCGGTAAAGGCTCGCCGGAGTACTGGGTTGCCGTTGTCAAGCCCGGCCGTGTGATGTTTGAGATCGCGGGTGTGCCGGAGGAGACCGCGCGCGAGGCTCTGAGACTTGCAGCGAACAAGCTGCCCATCAAGTGCAAGGTGCTTTGCAAGGAAGAAACGGATGGTGAGCAGTAATGAAAAAGTCTGAAAAGGATAAGATCCGCGAGATGTCTGCGACCGAAATGCAGACCCGGCTGGACGAACTGAAGAAAGAGCTGTTCAATCTGCGCTTCCAACACGCGATCAACCAGCTTGACAATCCGATGCGTCTGAAGGCCGTCAAGAAGGAAATCGCCGTGATCAAGACGATCATGTGCGAGGCCGAGAAGAAGAGCGGCGCCGAAGCGTAACGGAAGGAGGAAACAGTTGTGAGCGAACGGAATCTGAGAAAGACCCGGACCGGTATCGTTGTCAGCGACAAGATGGAGAAGACCATTGTTGTGGCGATCGAGGACAACGTCCGCCATCCGCTTTATAAGAAGATCATGAAGCGTACCGTGAAGCTGAAGGCGCATGATGAGAACAACGAATGCCGCGTGGGCGACCGCGTGAGCGTCATGGAGACCCGCCCCCTGTCGAAAGATAAGCACTGGCGGCTGGTCAGCATCATCGAGAAAGCGAAATAAGTCGGTAAGGGCGTCCGTGGCAGGCACGGACGCGGAAAGGAGGAACAACCTGTGGTACAACAGCAGACCTACCTCAAAGTTGCCGACAACACCGGCGCAAAGGAGCTCATGTGCATCCGCGTTCTCGGTGGTTCCGGCAGAAGGTATGCAAATATCGGCGACGTGGTGGTTGCTTCCGTCAAAAAAGCAGCACCCGGCGGCGTTGTAAAAAAAGGCGAGGTCGTGAAGGCCGTTATTGTGCGGTCGGTTCGCGGTGTCCGCCGCGACGACGGCACCTACATCCGTTTTGACGAGAATGCGGCCGTCATCATCCGCGACGACAAAAACCCGAGGGGTACCCGTATTTTTGGCCCGGTGGCGAGAGAGCTCAGGGAGAAGGACTACATGAAGATCCTGAGCCTCGCACCCGAAGTGCTTTGATGGAGGTGCCGAAATGAACAAGAAGTTACATGTGAAGAAGAACGATAACGTTCTGATCCTCAGCGGCAAGGACCGCGGCAAGAAGGGCAAGGTCCTCGAGGTCAGCCCCGAAGAGGGCAAGGTCATTGTCGAAGGCCGCAACATGGTGACGAAGCATGTGAAGCCCCGCAAGATGGGTGATCCCGGCGGCATCGTCAAGGCCGAGGGCGCGATGTATGCGTCCAAGGTTCAGGTCATCTGCCCCAGCTGCAACAAGCCGACCCGTGTCGCGCACAAGCGTGTGGCCGGCGAGAACGGCAAAAACCGTTCGATCCGCGTTTGCAAGCGTTGCGGCGAGACCCTTTAAGGAGGTAAGTAGCGAATGGCCAGAATGAAGGACTATTACAAAAACGACGTGGCCCCCGCGCTGATGAAGAAGTTCGGCTATAAGAGCGTGATGCAGATTCCGAAGCTGGACAAGATCGTCATCAATGTCGGTTGCGGCGAGGCCCGCGACAACTCCAAGGTGATCGACGCGATTATGATCGACCTCGCGGCCATCACCGGCCAGCGTCCGGTCGTCTGCAAGGCGAGAAAGTCCGTCGCGAATTTCAAGCTCCGCGAGGGCATGAGCATCGGCGCTAAGGTCACCCTGCGCGGTGAGCGTATGTACGAATTCCTGGATCGCCTCTTCAACGTGGCGCTGCCCCGTGTCCGTGACTTCCGCGGCATCAACCCGAACTCGTTCGATGGTCGCGGCAACTACAACATGGGCCTCAAGGAGCAGCTGATTTTCCCGGAAATCGACTACGATAAGATCGACAAGGTTCGCGGCATGGACATCTGCTTTGTCACCACCGCGACCACCGATGAAGAAGCGCGCGAGCTGCTCACGCTGATGGGCGCTCCGTTCGAGAAGTAAGGAGGGGACACCGTGGCAAAGACATCCATGAAGGTTAAACAGCAGAGACCGGCGAAATATTCCACTCAGGCGTATAACCGCTGCAAAATCTGCGGCCGTCCTCACGCCTATCTGCGGAAATACGGCATCTGCCGTATCTGTTTCCGCGAGCTCGCCTACAAGGGCGAAATTCCTGGCGTCAAGAAGGCCAGCTGGTAATAGCTAGAAGGAGGTTGACGGAATGCAAATCACCGATACCATCGCCGATATGCTGACGAGAATCCGCAACGCAAGCTCGGCTAAGCACGATTCGGTGGATATCCCCGCTTCCAACATGAAGAAGGCTATTGCCCAGATTCTTGTTGACGAGGGATATGTCAAGAACTATTCGATTATTGAAGACGGCAAGCAGGGCATGATCCGCATTAACCTGAAATATCAGGGTGCGTCCAGAACCCCGGTTATCCTGGGGCTGCGCCGCGTTTCCAAGCCCGGCCTGCGCATCTACTCCAGCAGCGAGGATATGCCGAAGGTCATGAAGGGCATCGGCACCGCCATTGTTTCCACCTCGAAGGGTGTCATGACCGACAAGAAGGCCCGTCAGGAAAACGTCGGCGGCGAAGTCCTGGCTTTTGTGTGGTAAGGGGGGCGGAAAGAGATGTCGAGAATTGGACGTAAACCGATTGCCATCCCCGCCGGCGTGGACGTCAAAGTGGACGGCAACGTCGTCACCGTGAAGGGCCCGAAGGCTACGCTGACCCAGACGGTTCATCCGAATATGACGGTTGCCGTCGAGGGCGGCGAGGTTGTTGTGACCCGCCCGAATGACGAGAAAGAGAACCGCTCGCTGCACGGCCTGACCCGTACGCTGCTCGCCAATATGGTCGAGGGCGTGACCAACGGCTTCAAAAAGGAGCTGGACGTCAACGGTGTCGGCTATCGTGTGCAGAAACAGGGCAAGGACCTCGTGATGAATTTGGGCTTCAGCCATCAGGTTGTGATGAGCGAGATCCCCGGAATCTCGATTGAGGTTCCCGGCCCCAACAAGATCATCATCAGCGGCGCCGACAAGCAGCTGGTTGGCCAGTTTGCCGCGGAAGTCCGCGAGAAACGTCCGCCGGAGCCGTATAAGGGCAAGGGCATCAAGTATGTTGACGAGGTCATCCGCCGCAAGGAAGGTAAGACCGGCGCCAAGGGCAAAAAGTAAGGGAGGAGTGAACAGATCATGGTGAGCAAGAAAGACAGCAACCTGGCCCGTGCGACCCGCCATAAGCGCGTCCGCGGCAAGATTTCCGGCACCGCCGAGCGTCCCCGCCTCAACGTGTTTCGCTCCCTCAACCACATCTATGCCCAGCTGATTGACGATGTGAAGGGTGTCACCGTTGCCGCCGCCTCCAGTGTCGAAAAGGATTTCGGCATGAGCGGCGGGAACAAGGAAGCCGCCAGGAAGGTCGGCGAAATGATCGCAAAACGTGCCGCTGAAAAAGGGATTACCGAGGTTGTCTTTGACCGCGGCGGCTATGTTTACCACGGCCGCGTCAAAGAGCTGGCCGAAGGCGCCCGCGAGGGCGGCCTCAAGTTCTAAGAAGAGGAGGAAATACTTTGGCCAGAATGGACGCATCCGCTGTGGAATTCAAAGAGCGCATCGTCGCCATCAACCGTGTCAGCAAGACTGTCAAGGGCGGTCGTATCTTCAAGTTCGCCGCGCTGGTTGTTGTGGGTGACGGGAACGGCACCGTGGGCTTCGGGCTTGGAAAGGCCGGCGAGGTCCCGGACGCTATCCGCAAGGGCATCGAGGATGCCAAGAAGAATCTGATCACTGTCTCCCTGAAGGGGAGCACCATTCCTCACGAGATTATTGGTAAGTTTGGAGCTGGCGAAGTGCTGATGAAGCCCGCCGCCCCCGGTACCGGCGTGATCGCCGGCGGCGCTGTCCGTGCCGTCGTGGAAGCGGCCGGCATCAAGGATATCCGTACCAAGTCTCTCCGCTCCAACAATCCCTGCAACGTGGTGAGCGCGGCCATGAACGGTCTTGCGCAGCTGCGTACGGCGGAACAGGCGGCGGCTGTCCGCGGCAAGACCGCCCAGGAAATTTTAGGTTGACAGGAGGGCTATCATCATGGCTAAGAAAAAAAGCGACACTGTCCAGATTAAGCTGGTTCGCAGCCTGATCGGCGTGAAGAAGGATCAGATTGCCACCGCCAATTCGCTCGGACTCCGCAAAATTGGCGACTGTGTCAGCCAGCCTGACAACGCCGCCACGCAGGGCAAGGTGGCGAAGATCATCCACCTCATTGAGGTAACCGAAGCGTAAAGCAAATCGACAAGGAGGTGCGAACAAATGAAGCTTCATGAGCTTTCTCCCGCTCCGGGCTCTGTCCGGGAGGTAAAACGTATTGGCCGCGGACATGGTTCCGGCCAGGGAAAGACGGCAGGTAAGGGCCACAAGGGCCAGAAGGCCAGAGCCGGTCGCGGTATGCGCCCGGGCTTTGAGGGTGGCCAGATGCCGCTGCAGCGTCGTATCCCGAAAAGAGGGTTCAACAACATTTTTGCGACCCGCTACGCAGCGATCAATGTCTCGGCGCTCAACGCTTTTGAGAACGGCGCTGTTGTAGATGTCGAGGCGCTGAAAGCCGCTGGTCTTGTCAAAAAGGCCTATGACGGCGTCAAAATCCTGGGGAACGGTTCCCTGGAAAAGAATCTGACCGTGAAGGTGGCTGCGTATTCCGAATCTGCCAAGGCGAAAATCGAGGCGGCTGGCGGAAAGGCAGAGGTGATCTGAAATGTTTCAGACTTTGAGAAACGCCTGGAAGATCGTTGATCTTCGGAAGAAGATTCTCTACACCCTGTTCATCGTGCTGATCTTCCGGATCGGTTCCGCGATTTCGGTCCCGTTTGTGGACGTGGCCAAGGTGGCCGAGGCATCGGCCAATCTCGGCGCCGGGATGAATTTCCTGACGCTGATGTCCGGCGGTGGCTTCTCCAACGCCAGTATCTTTGCACTGTCCATCCAGCCGTACATCAATGCCAGCATCATCATTCAACTGCTGACCGTTGCGCTGCCGCCGCTGGAGCGGCTGGCAAAAGAGGGAGAGGCCGGCCGGAAAAAGCTCGGCCAGATCACCCGCTTTGTCACGGTTGCGCTCGGCCTGCTGCTCGGTGTTGCGTATTATTTCATGATGCGTAACAACTACGGCGCGCTGGTTTCGGAGGCGCAGTCCGGCGGTGCCGCATGGTTTGCGGGAATCGTCATTGTCCTCTGCTTCACGGCGGGCTCTGCGCTGATGATGTGGCTCGGCGAGCAGATCAACGAGAGAGGCATCGGAAACGGCATTTCGATTCTGCTGTTCGCGGGCATTATCTCGCGTCTGCCCTCTGCGGCGACCTATCTCTGGACGCTGTTCTCCCAGGGTATTGATAATATCAGCGCCGGCGGACTGAAATATGTCATTGTTGTGCCGATTGTGTTGATTCTCTTCCTGGCGATGATTGCGTTGATCGTTTTCATCACCGACGCCGAGCGCCGGATTCCGGTGCAGTATGCGAAGCGTGTGGTTGGACGGAAGATGTATGGCGGCCAGAGCACTTATATCCCGATCAAGGTCAATATGTCCGGTGTTATGCCGATCATCCTGGCCTCCTCGATCATCCAGCTGCCGAACATCCTGCAAACGCTGTTTGGCTGGGGCGATAACTGGTTCCTGAACCTGTTCAAGACCGAAAGCTGGTTCTATGTGGTTTTCTATTTCGTGATGATCATCGGTTTTGCCTTCTTCTATGTCACCATCCAGTATAATCCGATGGAGATGGCCAATAATCTCCGCAAGAATTCCGGTGCGATCCCGGGCTATCGTCCCGGTCGCCCGACCTCGGATTATATCAAGCGGGTGCTGAACAAGGTGACCCTGATTGGTGCGCTGTTCCTCGGCCTGATTGCGGTTTTCCCGAGCGTCTTCGGTATCGCGACCAGCATCTATGGCCTGAGCCTCGGCGGCACCTCGATCATGATCGTTGTGGGTGTTGCTCTTGAGACCACCCAGCAGATTGAAAGCCAGATGACGATGCGTCACTACAAGGGTTTCCTTGAGTGAGCTTCGCTGAGAAGGAGGACCTCTCTATGAAGCTGATTCTGCTCGGCGCCCCCGGCGCCGGTAAAGGTACGCAAGCTGAAGTCATCAGCGAGCATCTGCAAATTCCCACGATTTCCACGGGCAATATGATCCGTGAAGCGCTGAAAAGCGGCACGGAGATGGGCCTGAAAGCCAAAGAGTATATGGATTCCGGTCGGTTGGTTCCGGATGATGTCGTGATCGGCATCATCCGTGACCGCCTGGCGGAGCCGGACTGCTCGAACGGGTTTATTCTCGACGGCTTCCCGCGCACCATCCCTCAGGCCGAGGCGCTTGACCGCATGGGGATCGCCATTGACCGCGTCGTCGACATTGAGGTCGCGGACGAGACGATTGCCCGGCGTGTATCAGGCCGCCGTGTCTGCCCGGGCTGCGGAGCCTCCTATCATATCGACTACAAACAGCCGAAAAAGGAGAATGTCTGCGACCGCTGCGGCGACACCCTTGTGCAGCGCAAGGATGACCATCCCGACACCGTGCGGGAACGCCTGCAGGTGTATCATGAGCAGACCGAACCCCTGAAGAGCTACTATGCGGCACAGGGCAAACTCGTCGTGGTAGAGGGTCAGGAAGAGGTGGCGGATACCACCCGTCTGACGCTGGCCGCGGTCGACGCCTGATGCAAGGGGTTTGACATGATATCCATTAAAAACAGCCGGGAGCTGCGCGAAATGCGTGAAGCCTGCGTGCTCTCGGCGCGGGCACTGAAGCTGGGCGGCGAAGCCGTTGAACCCGGTGTGACCACCGGAGAAATCGACCGGCTGATCCGTCGGTTCATCGAGAAAGAGGGCGGCAAGCCCTCCTTCCTCGGCTACGGCGGCTTCCCCGCCAGCGCCTGCATTTCGGTGAACAACACGGTTATCCACGGCATACCGGGCGGATACGTCGTCAAGGCGGGCGATATCGTCAGCATTGACGTGGGAGCGTATCTGAACGGGTACCACGGCGACAACGCCGCCACTTTTGCAGCGGGGGATATTTCCCCCGAGGCGCAGGCGTTGCTGGACGCGACGCGTGAAAGCCTTTATGAGGGCATACGCGTGGCGACGCCCGGCAACCGGATCGGCGATATCGGCGCGGCCGTTCAGCGGTATGTCGAGGTGCGTGGTTACTCGGTGGTACGGCAGTTTGTCGGCCACGGAGTAGGCACGAACCTGCACGAAGATCCCAGTGTACCCAACTTCGGCACGCCCGGGCGAGGCCCGCGGCTGCTTCCGGGTATGACCTTAGCTATTGAACCGATGATCAATGCCGGTGCGCATGAGGTGGAAATCCTGCGTGACGGCTGGACAACAGTCACAAAGGACGGAAGCCTATCCGCTCACTTTGAGCACACCATCGCCATCACCGCCGACGGGCCTGTCATCCTGACGACGCCCTGACAGGGAGGGAGACGGTTTGCTGAAACGGGGTTGTGTGGTGGTTTCGGTCGCAGGACGGGACAAAGGCCTGCCGCTGGTAGTGCTCGATGCGGAGGACGTATCGAACCGCGCGCTGGTGGCGGACGGACGAAAACGGCGGCTGGAAGCTGCCAAATGGAAAAATGTCCGCCATCTGCGGGAGACGGGGTTGTCCGTCCGCGACGCTTCAATGGCAACCAATCGTGAAATCCGCCGCGCGCTGGCCGGACTGGCCGGGCGCATCGACATCACTTGAGGAGGTTATCGGAAATGTCCAAATCGGACGTGATCGAGTTGGAAGGCGTTGTGGTGGAGGCTCTGCCGAATGCAATGTTTCAGGTAGAGCTCGCCAACGGCCATCGTATACTGGCGCATATCTCCGGCAAGCTGCGGATGAATTTTATCCGTATTCTGCCGGGAGACAAGGTCACGGTGGAGATGTCCCCCTATGATTTGACCAAGGGACGTATCACGTGGCGTACAAAATAAACGTATTCATGCAAAGACCGTGTCTCGCGACACGAAGGAGGTAGCTCACATGAAAGTCAGACCTTCTGTTAAGAAAATCTGCGAAAAGTGCAAAGTAATTAAGCGCAGAGGCCGTGTCATGGTTATCTGCGAGAATCCGAAACACAAGCAGCGCCAGGGCTGATCCCGGGCCGCTTATCACTCAGAAGCGAAAGGAAGGATTACTACTATGGCGCGTATAGCTGGTGTTGATCTGCCCAGAGATAAACGCATTGAGATTGGCCTGACCTATATTTTTGGTCTCGGTCGCAAATCCGCCAATGATATTCTCGCCGCGACCGGCGTGAATCCGGACACGCGCGTCCGCGATCTGTCGGAGGACGACGTTTCCAAGCTGCGTGAGTACATCGACCACAACTACACGGTGGAAGGTGACCTGCGCCGTAATGTGGCGTTTGATATCAAGCGCCTGATTGAAATCGGCAGCTACCGCGGCCTCCGTCATCGGAAGGGTCTGCCGGTTCGCGGCCAGCGTTCCAAGACGAACGCCCGTACCCGCAAGGGACCGAAGAAGACCATCGCCAACAAGAAGAAGTAAGCAGGAGGGATAGGAAATGGCTGCTGCCAAGACTACTGCGCGGAAGGGTGCGACCACCCGCCGCCGCAAGGAACGCAAAAACATCGAGCGTGGCGCCGCGCATATCCAGTCCACGTTCAACAATACCATTGTCACCATCAGCGACACGCAGGGCAACGCCCTGTCCTGGGCCAGCGCCGGCGAGCTGGGCTTCCGCGGCTCGCGGAAATCCACCCCCTTTGCTGCGCAGACCGCTGCTGAGACCGCTGCCAAGGCGGCGATGGAGCATGGTTTGAAGACGGTAGAGGTATATGTAAAGGGCCCCGGTGCCGGCCGCGAAGCCGCGATCCGTGCCCTGCAGGCCGCTGGGCTGGAGGTCACGATGATCAAAGACGTGACCCCGGTTCCCCACAACGGCTGTCGTCCGCCCAAGAGAAGACGCGTTTAATCAGGAGGTGCAAGCAATATGGCTAGATATACCGGTCCGGCGTGCCGTCTGTGCCGCCGTGAAGGCCAGAAACTCTTTTTGAAGGGTGATCGCTGCTACAGCGACAAGTGCTCCGTTGCGAGACGCGCCTATGCTCCAGGCCAGCATGGCCAGGGCCGCAAGAAGGTCTCGGAATACGGTCGGCAGCTGCGCACAAAGCAGTTTGCCAAGCGCTACTACGGTGTGCTGGAAGGCCAGTTCCACCACTATTTTGAGATGGCCGAGAAGATGACGGGCGTCACGGGTGAAAACCTGTTGCGCCTGCTCGAGTCCCGTCTCGACAACGTCGTGTATCGTCTCGGCTTTGCCAGCTCCCGTGCGCAGGCGCGCCAGCTGGTGACGCAGGGCCACTTTACCGTCAACGGCCGCAAGGTCAACATTCCCTCCTATCTGACCCGCGAGGGCCAGGTTGTCGCCATGAAGGACGGCAGCCGCTCCCTCACGCTGATGAAGGGGATTCTGGAGGCAAATGCTTCCCGTCCGGTTCCGAAGTGGCTGGATCTCAATCGTGAAACCCTCGAAGCGAAAATTGTGGCCCCCGCAGCCCGCGAGGATATCGATCTGCCGATCGAAGAGACCCTCATCGTCGAGTTGTACTCGAAGTAAGGGCCGGCGCCACCCCATCGTTACGCCTATACATCTCGGAAGTCTGTCCGTCTGGATAGCTTCCGCCGATACAAGGAGGGTTTTGAATGATTGAGATTGAGAAGCCCAGAATCGAAGCGTTGGATCTCACCGCGGACGGCACCTACGGCAGATTTGTCGTGGAACCGCTCGAGCGCGGCTATGGCACCACTCTCGGCAACAGCCTCCGGCGCGTTCTGCTGTCCTCCCTGCCCGGCGTGGCCGTGACCTCGATCAAGATCGACGGTATCCTTCACGAGTTTTCCACTATTGAAGGCGTGAAGGAGGACGTCACGGAGATCGTTCTCAACATCAAGGGACTGACCATGAAAATCCATGGTGACGGCCCGAAGGTCGTCTATGTCGAGGCGGAGGGGCCGGGCGAAGTGACCGCCGGTTCCATCAAGTGCGACAGCGAAGTGGAGATTCTGCAGCCGGATATGCACATCGCCACGCTTGGCGAGGGAGCCCGGCTCTATATGGAGATCACTCTTGACAAGGGACGCGGCTATGTCCCCGCGGAGCGGAACAAGCAGCTGATGGCGCCGGTGATCGGCGTTATCCCGGTGGATTCGATTTATACGCCGGTGGTCAAGGTCAACTACACGGTGGAAAACACCCGTGTCGGCCAGATCACGGACTATGATAAGCTCTCGCTGGAGGTCTGGACCAACGGCGTTATTTCCGCCAAAGAGGCGGTTTCGCTGGGAGCCAAGGTGTTGACAGAGCACCTGAATCTCTTTGTGGATCTCTCTGGTGAGACCTATTCCGGCGACTCCATCATGGTGGAGAAGGACGACAAGGGTAAGGAAAAGGTTCTCGAGATGACCATCGAGGAACTGGATCTTTCGGTTCGTTCTTTTAACTGCCTGAAGCGTGCCGGCATCAACACCGTCGAAGATCTGATCAACAAGAGCGAAGACGAGATGATGAAGGTGCGCAACCTCGGCCGCAAGTCGCTCGAGGAAGTCATCAACAAGCTGGCCTCTCTGGGGTTCAGCCTGTATGACGAAGAGGAATAAGGGGCAGATTTACGGCCCGCTGTATTCTGTTGTTAATCAACAATTCGTATTCTAGTGGAGTTGCCGCCCCGCCGGATGTGTGTCCCGGGGGTTCGCAACTGAACGGATAAGGAGTGAATTCAGATGCCTGGAACCAGAAAGCTCGGCAGACCGACTGCCTCGCGTATGGCGATGCTCAGAGCCATGGTGACCTTCCTGCTGGAGAAGGGTCGCATCGAGACCACCGTCACCCGCGCGAAGGAAGTGCGTTCCATGACCGAGAAGATGATTACCATCGCGAAGAACCCGACGCTGGCGAACAAGCGTATGGTGTTCTCGTTTGTCACCAAGGAGAGCGTCTCCAAGAAGCTGTTTGATGAAATCGCGCCGAAGTATGCTGACCGCAAGGGCGGCTATACCCGCATCATCAAGACTGGCGCCCGTCGCGGCGACGCCGCCGAGATGGCGATCATTGAACTGATCTAAAGCAAACGTGGCTGGCCTGCAGAGGCTTGCCTACAAAAAAAGCACCGGATGCCGGGACTTCCCGGCATCCGGTGCTTTTTATTACTCTGTTACAGGAATTAGAAACCAGCCTGGAACGGTCAAGAAAGAACGCTCTCCCGTGCCGTTTGGCACAGGAGAGCGTACATTTTATTTGGACAGCAGCGCGTCTGCCAGCTGTTCCAACGCCGGGATATCCGACTCCCTGAGCGTCGAGCGGATGGTTACAACCGGTTCGCAAAGGGTGATATCCTTCATGGCGGACACCACCTCGCGCATGGCCTTTGCCGCCGAGGGTGCCCAGCTGCCGTTCTCCAACAGTGCCACTCGCCGCTTCTGATAGTTCTTGCCCTTCAGATGCAGCAGAAAGCTCTCCATGCAGGGGAAGACATCCGCGTTGTAGGAGGCACCGGCCAGTACCAGCTTGTCATAGCGGAAGGCGTCCTCGATTGCCTCTGCCATATCGTCCCGCGCGAGGTCGGTGACCACCACCTTTTTGGCACCCTTTTTCTCGAGTATCTCCGCCAATCGCCGGGCGGCAGCCATGGTATTGCCGTGGATGGAGGCACAGGCAATCAGCACACCATCGTCCTCCGGCTCATAGCTGCTCCAGATCTGGTATTTTTCGAGATAATAGGCCAGGTTTTCGGACAGAATGGGCCCATGCAACGGACAAATGATCGCGATGTGCAACGCAGCCGCCTTTTTGAGAACCGCCTGTACCTGTGCGCCGTATTTGCCGACAATGTTGAAATAATACCGCCGCGCCTCACACGCCCAGTCCTCGTCGGTGTCCAGCGCGCCGAATTTGCCAAAGCCGTCCGCGGAGAAGAGGATGTGCTCCGAGTGCTCATAGCTCATCATGACTTCGGGCCAGTGCACCATCGGCGCCATGACGAACTGCAAAGTATGCCGGCCGAGAGAGAGCGTGTCGCCCTCCTTGACCGTGATGGCTCGGCTTTCAAGGTCAAAATCAAAGAACTGACGCATCATGGTGAACGTTTTGACATTGCCGACGAGCTGCATTCCGGGATAACGCGCCGCCAGTATCTGAATGCTGCCCGCGTGATCCGGCTCCATATGCGACACAACCAGATAATCCGGCGTTCGGTCGCCCAGCACCTCCGCGAGATTGGCAAGCCATTCGTCGGTTCCACGGGGATCGACGGTATCCATAACGGCGATTTTCTCATCCATGATGACATAAGCGTTATACGACACCCCGTTCGGCACCACGTATTGGCTTTCAAAAAGATCAATGGTTTTATCATCCACACCGACATAATAGACGGTATCGGTTATGTGTTTGTTCATCCGGCATGTTCCTTTCCCTGTTTTTTATAATTTCAGTATAGCATACTTTTCACCTTTTTCCTACCCCCTAAAGCTGAAAAAACAGGCACAGGGCCGTATCCTTCCCGGATACGGCCCTGTGTTTTCTTAAAGGGTACCCTTTCGGCCAAGCAGCCGCAGGAACAGCTTGCGGGCACAGTCGGCAGGCACAACCGAAAATGCGATCAGCAACACCCGCCAGAGCTCTCTTCCGGTCAGTCCTGCCGTACGGAAAAGGCTGCCGCCAAAATAGATGAGCAATAGCTGAACTGCTGCGACGGCGGCCATGATGAGAACAAATGAGGGATTGCGATGCAGATGTGCCAGCAAATTGACCCGGTTGGTGCGGGCGCTGAAGCTGTTGAAAACCCCGCTGAATATGAAGAGCGCAAAAAATGCCGTCATCAGATAGATCGGATCGTTGGCATAACGGAAAAGCGGCTTGAGAAAATCCCATTTCAGGAATACCAGACAGAGCAGCACGGTGAACAGGCCGGTACAGGTAATCTGATTGAACATATAGCGATTGAGAACCGGTTCGTCCCGCCGTTTGGGCGGTTCTTCCATGTATTCCTCAAGCGGCGGCTCCCCTGCAAAGGCCAGCCCCGCGAGCGTATCCATGATGATGTTGATCCAAAGCATCTGTACCACTGTCACGGGCGTGTCGATACCGATGAAAGGCCCGAGAATCGAAATGCCAACGGCGCAGAGGTTCATGGTGAGCTGGAAGATGATGAATTTTCGAATACTCTTGAAAATCGTGCGGCCATAGAGAATCGCCCGGGCAATTGAGGCAAAGTTATCGTCGAGGATGACGATATCGCCCGCCTCCTTCGCAACCTCGGTACCGCTTCCCATCGCGAAGCCGACGTCCGCCTTCTTGAGTGCGGGCGCATCGTTGATGCCGTCGCCGGTCATGCCGACGACGAGTTCCATCTCCTGCGCCACCCGCACGAGGCGACTTTTGTCGGCGGGCAGTGCCCGCGCCACCACACGGAGCTGGGGGAGACGGCGTTTCAGCTGATCGTCGCTCAGCGCCGCGAGCTCGGTGCTGGTCAAAATCGCCTGTTCGCTGCTGCGTGCGTCCAGCAGTCCGGCCTCCCGGGCAATGGCAGCGGCGGTATCGCGGTTATCGCCCGTGATCATTACGGTCTGTACTCCTGCTTTATGTACGCAGGCAATGGCTTCGCGCGCCTCCGGTCGCACATCGTCCCGGATCCCGACCAGTCCAATGAGGATCAGATTGGAAAAATCTCCGTTTTCGGAAAACGGCGCATCGCTTGCGGCGAGAACCAGCACCCGCATGGCGTGTCGGGTCATCTCCCGCCATTCGGATTCCACCGCTGCCCGTTCGGTAAGCAGACCTACTTGCCCCTCCCGGTCATAACGACGAGTACAGGCCGCGAGCAGCTTCTCCGGTGCGCCCTTCACCAGTGTCAGCCGGCGTGCCCCCTCGAGCTGTACAGCGGCGAGTTTGCGGGCGCTGTCGAAGGGGAGACGGCGGACCACACGGCAGCCGTCCGCCCCCCGCATATTCCCGGCGGATACGAATTCAAGCAGCGCCCGGTCGGTGGCGTTTCCGCCGACCGCCCTGCCGGACGCAAGCTGGCTCTCGGAATTGTGTGTGCCGGACAGCCGCACAAGCTCCCAGAGAGCCGCACGACGCAGATCGGCAGCGCGCGAATAGACTGTGCCGTCTCCATCGACAAAACGAGTCACTTCGAGCTTGCCGCGAGTCAGCGTCCCGGTCTTGTCGGTAAAGAGGATATTGAGACTGCCGGAGGTCTCGATGCCGACCAGCTTGCGTACCAGAACGTTATCCCGCAGCATTCGCCGCATGTTGGAGGAGAGCACCACCGTAATCATCATCGGCAGTCCCTCCGGCACCGCCACCACCACAACGGTGATAGCCAGCGTCACGGCATGGATTACATGGCTGAACAGCACGGCGGGTTCACTGAACTGGGCGAGTACCGCCGCCATATCAAAGCCCTTGTCAATCACCATCGAATGGAACAGATCGGCGGCAGCAACCAAACCGGCCGCAATATAGCCGAGGCGGCTGATGGTGTGGGCCAGACCGGCCAGCCGCACCTTAAGTGGGCTCTCCCGCGTGTCCTCCTGCAATTCCCGGGCGACGCCGCCGTAGAAGGTGGCGTCACCAACCCGCTCGACCAGCAGCAGCCCGTCGCCGGAACAGACGACGCTGCCGCGGAACAGTTCGCCGCCCGCGTGCAGATCTCCGGCGAAGGGCGTGTCCCCCGGTGTCTTGCGCGCCTCACGGCTCTCACCGTTTAGAGCGGATTGATCCACTGCGAGAGAACCCTCGATCAGCCGTCCATCCGCCGGAATCCGTTCCCCGGCCTGCAACAGCACCACATCGCCCACCACGATCTCCCCGACCGGCAGAATCGTGATTTCTCCGTCCCGCCGTACCCGGCAGGTGATGCGCGCGGCATCCTCCTGTAGTCGGACAAAGGCGGATTCGCTGCCGTATTCCGAGAGAGTGGAGACAAAGGTCGCGAGAAAGACCGCGATGGCGATGCCCGCTGACTCATACCAGTCGAAATGATGAAACATAAAGAGCAGATTGACTGCCAATGCCGCCAGCAGCACTTTGATAATCGGGTCACCGAAGCTGCTGAGAAACTGGCGAAAAAAGCTGTTCCGCCGTCGTCCGGACAGCTCGTTGGAGCCGTATTTCTCCCGTGCGGCCGCCGCCTCCGCGGCTGTCAGTCCGCGCGCCCCTCCGTTTCGGGTTTCGATCGTCACAACCCCACCCCTTCCCTGTCGTTCTCTCCATCATATTCCGATGGGACAGCCATTATGCCTGACTGCTTTCCGCATCTGGAAAGCGCTGGGCGGCTATTGACAAGTCACCGAAAAGCATGTATACTTTGTTTATAAATTATGGGGCAAGCGGCGCGAAATTTTGCGATTTCTGCCGGTTGCTTTATGAGGCGTCCCTGAACTGCCGGGGGTTATCGGCGGGAATATAGAAAAGGAGTATCAGGCATATGAACACACATTCCGGATTGTCCCGGGCACTGTCGGTTCTGCTGAGTGTCGCGATGCTGTTCGGCCTGCTGTCGGTCGGCGCGTTGGGCGTCTTTGCCGAGGGCGAGACTGAAGAGCCGGCAGAGAAACCCTATGTCGTTATCAGCGACTGTGACAGCGAGGCCGGCTGGAATATTTCCGGCAACGTCAAAAAGGGACTCGACACTGATGACAAGAAGCAGGGAGCTGCTTCGCTCGTCGCGGCAGGAGGCGGCGACGAGGGCAACAACAAATACGTGAACTTCATGGGGTATTCCTTTGACACGCCGATCCCGGCGGATTGGGACCATGTCTACATGGAGTTCTGGCTCTACATCAACGACGTCGACAAGCTCGACAAATTTGTCATTGAGATTTCAGAGGTTGTCGACAAAATCGAGTCACAATGGGCGAAGCCAAACAATCAGATCCCCGGTCTGCAAAACGGCTGGAACAAAATACTGCTGGATATGGGCAGCAGCGCCGAGCTGGCGGAAAAGACCAACCCCGGAGTGGAGAAAAAAGGTTTCACAATCGTTAAGAACATCCGCATCTTTGATACGGCGGCCAAAGAGGGCCTCGTCCTGAAGATCGACGACGTCTGCCTGTCGAAAGGCGGCGCGGCCGAGGATATCGCGGCGCTGGAGGCGCAGCTGACGGACGCTGCCGCGTTCACCGATGAGGCGCTTGCCGAATTCGATGCAGAAAACGTCGCTGTTTTCAAGGCTGCTCTGGCGAGAGCTGAAGAAGTCAAGGCGCAGCTCGAGACCGAGAACAAGCCGACTCAGCGCGATGTCGATGCGGCGGCGGAATATCTCGCGTCGACGATGGCGAAGCTGAATTATGATGCCGGCGTTTCCGAGAAGACGCTGCTGCTGCACGGCCGTACATACTATCAGAACAAGGCACTGATGCTGTACTGGACCAATTCCGGCTTCACTTTTAACTTCGAGGGTACCGGTGCGACGGCGCATATGACTGCCAGCAGCATCGCGGAAAATGTACGCGGCTATGTGAATGTCTATGTCGACGGCGCGCTGACCCCGACCAAAACCATCTGCCTCGACAAGGCGGATGGGGACTATGTCCTTGCTGAGGGCCTGGAGGCCGGCAAGCACACCATTGAGGTGCGCAAGCGCAACGAGGCGAACTATGGCGGCTCCGCCACCATCGGCGTCTCCGAGATCGCGATTGCCGACGGCGAGTTCCTTGCGCCTCCCGAGGCTGCCGAAAGACGAATTGAAGTGATCGGCGACTCGATCACCAGCGGTTTCGGCAACCTGATCACGAATGGTCAGGGCAATTATACCTCCTCCACCGTGGAGGGAACCATGACCTATGCGGCGCTGACCGGCAAGGCCTTCGGCGCCGAGGCGAATATCCTCTCCCGCAGCGGCATCCGTTTTGTCTACAGCAACCCGGAACTCGACAAGGTGGATTCCTGGTATCAGCATTACGGCAATACCGCGACGCTGCCGGGCGATAACCGCTGCAACGATCCGTGGGACTTCGAGGCGAAGCCGAATGATGTCGTAATTGTCAATCTCGGCACCAATGACAACGGCGCCCGGTATAAGAACGGCACCTCGATTTCCGATGCAGATGTCCAGAAGGACGCGGCTGCGTTCCTCGAGCTGATCCGTGAGAAAAACCCGGATGCGCTGATCGTCTGGACCTACGGCATCATGGGTTCCGGCCGTGTGGAGGCCATCAAAGCCGCCATTGCGCAGCTGAATGAGGCGGGCGACGAGAACATCTACTTCCTCCCGCTGGATCGTATCTCTCCCCCGACGGAAGAAACCGGTCTCGGCAGCCATCCGACGGTTGCGACCAGCATCAACCGCAGCTTTGACCTTGTCAAATTTATTGCGGAGAAAACCGGTTGGGACTACAACTTCGACGCGCAGGTCGCGACCCAGATCGCGATGGTCTCCGAGTACACCGATGAGGTGCTCGAGGGCTACACCGAGGCGTCTGCGAAGGCGCTGAAGGACGCGGTTGCCGCGGCCAAGGCGCTGACCGATGAGGCGACCGATGAGGAGACCCTCGCGGCCATCAAGGCGATTCAGGTGGCAAAGGTCGGTCTGATTCTCGCCGGCGTCGACTATTCCTACGGTTCTGTGGATGTTTCCACTGGCGAGATGGTTGGCCACAATGCGGAGATCGTTGGACTGGGTAATGCGGTCACGCTCGGCGATGCGCCCGGCGAGACGAAGGCGTATGCGCTGCCGAACCAGAATCAGGGCTTCGGCGTCAAGGTTGACCCGCGCGTTTTTGCCGCGGACAATCAGAATATCACCATCCAGATCGAGTATTACATGGACAGCAAGATCACCCAGGCGAACACCCGTCTGAACCTGACGTATAAGAATGCGGCGGGCCAGGATGTGCGTGTCACTCTGCGTCAGGAGGCGCTCGACGGGTTTGTCGGTGCCGAGGTTGATAAGTGGGCGACTTGGGAGCTGAAGCTGACCGACGCCGCGTTTGGCGATCAGACAGTGGCGAACAGCGCCAACTTCAGCCTGATCAAATGGGGTTATGGCAACGAACAGAGCGACGGCCAGGATATCATCTATATCCGTAGCATTAAGGTGATGAGCACACCGACAGCACTGGATACAGAAGCGCTGGAGGACAAGATCGCCGAGGCGGAGGCGCTGGATGCGGCTCTGTACACCGAGGAGAGCTTCGAAGCGCTGGAGACTGCTCTGGCGGAGGCGAAGGCTGTACTGGCCGAGCCGGAATCCCAGAAGGCGATCGACGATGCGCTGACCGCGCTGACCGAAGCCATGGAGGAGCTCGAGGAACTGCCGACGACGATTGACCGTGAGATGCTGGAGGCGGTCATTGAGGCGATCGAGACGGAGCTGAATCCGGCAGATTTCACCAAGGAGAGCTTTGCTGCTCTGATGACTGCGGTGGATGCGGCGAAGAAGGTTCTGGAAAATGCAGAGGCGACCGACGAGGAAATCGCGGAAGCTTATGCGGCGTTGGAAGAGGCGCTGGAGAACCTGGTTGTGCTCTTCCCGAAGACCGGCGATATCGATCGCAACGGTGTGGTCAACACCACCGATGCGCGTCTGGCGCTGCAATATGCGGTTGAGAAAATCACGTTGGATGAAACCCAGCTGCTGCTCGCCGATGTCGACGGGGACGGTGAGGTCAACACCACCGATGCCCGCCTGATTCTGCAGTATGCGGTTGAAAAGATCGATGTTTTTCCTGCCGACATTGTGACGGTGGAGAATCTGCAGACGGCGATTACACAGGCGGAGGCGCTGCTGCCGCAGATGGACGGTGTCTACACCGAGGAGAGCATCGCGGCTGTGACCGAAGCGATCGAGGCTGCGAAGAAGGTTGTGGCGGACGAAGAGGCCGTCAATGATGACCGGCTGAACGCGCTGCTGAATCTCACGCTGTCCCTCGCGTTCCTGGAGCCGCTGGATCAGCCAGAGGTGTAAGGAAAAGCACTTTCTGTAAAAGCATATAAAAGAACGCCGCTCAGAAGCTGAATGCTTCCGGGCGGCGTTCTTTTTGGGGAAAGGGCCGAAGCATCAGAGGGAATCTGCTGCTTCGGCCGATGTTGTGATATCTGCCGTCTGTCCGCGAACCAGCCGGATCAGGTCGTCCGGGCGGGCTTCGATCTGATAGCCGATTTTGCCGGCGCTGACGAGGATTGTCTCCTGTGCTGTGACTTCCGTCGCAAAGGTAGTGAAAAACGCCTTTTTCATGCCGACCGATGAACAGCCGCCCCGAACATAACCGGTCAGCGGCAGCAGCTCGCCGACGTGGATCATGGCAACCGACTTCTCCTTAACAGCTCGAGCGGCCTTTTTCAGATCCAGCTCCGCCGCCACCGGCAGCACGAAAACAAAATAAGCGCCGGAGGCGCCGCGGGTCACCAATGTTTTAAACACATGGGCCGGATCCTGGCCGGTCAGACGGGCAATTCCGATCCCGTCGACAGCTTCCTCACCGTGGGGATATTCATGCGGCGTATAGGGAACCTTCTTCTGCTCCAGAATCCGCATGACATTGGTTTTATAGATCGCCATTTTTTATCGCTCCTTTTTTTGCAGCCAGCAGCGTGGTGTTCTCCTCGCGACAGAGGGCCTAAACCGCTGAAAAACCCGCCTTGCGCAGCAGCGCCATCTGCTGCGCGGCCGTGCAGGGGATGGCGCAGTGACAGCGCACCTCCGGCGGAATACCCTGCTCCTACTGCAGTCGTCCATTCTCCAGCCACCAGTGCTGCGCTTCTTCGCTCGTGACCATATACACCGTCTGGCTACAGCGCCCGGTACCGCAACCCAAATCCAGCAGGGACTCTACCGTTTCGGGCGTCCCGGGCCCTCCCGAAGCATGCGCTTGTCATAGCTGGCCGTCCGCGCCTCGAAAAAGGCGTCCATTCGTTTCAGCCTCATATGAGGATTTCTTCATCTGCCGCTTCCGGGTCGCTCTCCCGCAGCCCATCTACCGTCAGACAATAGACCCGGTCGCAGACCTCACGAATAAACCGCCGGTCATGCGATACGCTGATAATGGCGCCGGGGAAGTCATGCAGGATTTCCCGGATGACCGGCCCGGACAGCGGGCTGAAATTGCGCGTCGGCTCGTCGAGAATCAGCACATTGCTGCCTGCGAGCACCATCCCAAGCAACAGGAGCTTGGCCTTCTGGCCGCCCGAGAGAGCCGCAATCGGCCGTTTCATCTCCTCGGATGTGAACCGACAGCTGCCGAGCCGGGTGCGGACAAGAGTTGTTGTAGCCTTATCG
>ERZ1026998.125-NODE-125-length-31228-cov-8.239791_pt1 | contig 31228 bp, 21 predicted proteins | sample MGYA00519288_ERZ1026998 | MGnify/ENA primary metagenome ERZ1026998 (study PRJEB26926, sample SAMN06164454) | human gut metagenome | biome: ENVO:00009003; feature: ENVO:2100002; material: ENVO:00002003 | host: Homo sapiens | place: USA | collected 2012 ...
GAAAGTGGTTAGAATCCCAGCTGTGCCGTCTGTTTAACGTCATTCTGAACGGAGGTAAGATGCCTTGTGAGAAAGACGGGAAATGGGATGGTGACACGGAGTGAAGAATCTATTACACTGATGACGCCTTACCGCTTTCCTCACTACAATAGCAGATCCTTCACGTTCGTTTTGGATGACGATTAACATTTCCCTCACTACAACAGCAAATCCTTTACTGATGTTTCGTATGACACCTAATGGAAATCATATGCTTCGACTTTTAACTCACAGCTAACGGCTAATAGCTTACAGCTCACAGCTCACAGCTGATAGCTTTTATCTTCTTACCGTCTTCCCCCCAACATAAAAACCGACCCATTATTTGTATGGATCGGTTCTTTTGTTGGGATCAAAGGGTTCCTGTCGTTTTGAGCCGTGTCAGCGCACGCTGGAGAGCGAGTTTGGCACGGTCGACATCGATTTCTTTACTCTTGGACGCGAGCCTGTCTTCCGCACGTTTCTTCGCGGCTTGGGCACGGGCAATATCGATGGTGTCCGCCAGCTCCGCCAGGGGGGCTACGATATTTACCTGATTGTCCTTTATTTCCAGGAAACCGCCAAATACGGCCACCTTTTGTTCCTTTCCGCCTTTAATGATGCGCACGGGGCACATTTCAAGAGCGGCTGCCAGAGGCAGATGGTTTTTCATGACGGCAAATTCGCCGTCTGCTGCACGGGCCACCACCATTTCCACGCCGGTTTCCTGATAAATCGGTCCGTCGGGGCTGATGACTTCCACGTGCATGGGATTCGTAAGGGTATCAGCCATGGCTTATTCCCCTTTCTTCATCTTTTCAGCCTTTTCGATCGCTTCATCAATTGTGCCGACCATGTAGAACGCACCTTCAGGCATATCATCGTGCTGGCCTGCAAGGATTTCCTTGAAGCCGCGGATGGTTTCCTTCAGGGATACGTATCTGCCGGGGGAGCCTGTAAACTGTTCGGCTACGAAGAAGGGCTGAGACAGGAATCTCTGTACCTTTCTTGCGCGGGCTACGATGACTTTGTCATCATCGGAAAGTTCTTCCATGCCCAGGATGGCGATGATATCCTGCAGTTCTTTGTAGCGCTGCAGAATAGCCTGTACGCCGCGGGCCACTTCGTAATGCTCTTCACCCAAAACGTTCGGGTCAAGGATACGGCTGGTGGAGTCCAGCGGGTCTACTGCCGGATAGATGCCCAGTTCCGCGATGGAACGGCTCAGTACGGTGGTAGCGTCCAAGTGTGTAAATACGCCTGCCGGAGCCGGGTCCGTCAAGTCATCGGCCGGTACGTATACGGCCTGGATGGATGTGATGGAACCGTCTTTGGTGGAAGTGATGCGTTCCTGCAGTTCGCCGATATCGGTAGCCAGGGTCGGCTGGTAGCCTACGGCGGACGGCATACGCCCGAGCAGCGCGGATACTTCGGAACCTGCCTGTACGAAACGGAAAATATTGTCTACGAAGAGCAGGACGTCCTGTCCCTGTTTGTCGCGGAAATATTCGGCCATGGTCAAACCGGTGAGAGCTACACGCATACGTGCTCCCGGAGGTTCGTTCATCTGGCCGTATACCAGCGCAACTTTGGAAAGAACGCCGGAGTCTTTCATTTCTCCCCAGAGATCGTTCCCTTCACGGGTACGTTCGCCGACGCCGCAGAATACGGAGCAGCCGGAGTGTTCTGTCGCCACGTTATGGATCAATTCCTGGATAAGAACGGTCTTACCTACACCCGCACCGCCGAAGAGCCCGATCTTACCGCCTTTTGCATACGGAGCGATGAGGTCGACGACTTTGATGCCGGTTTCAAAAATTTCGGTTGCCGGAGACTGGTCTTTAAAGGCCGGTGCCGGACGATGAATAGGCCAGTAGTCGGATGCCGGTACTTTTGTATCGTCATTGTCGACGGTCTGTCCGAGTACGTTGAAAATACGTCCCAGGCATCCGTCGCCGACCGGTGCTGCAATAGCACGGCCGGTATCTACTGCTTTCATTCCGCGTACCATGCCATCGGTGGAACTCATCGCAACGGTGCGGACTACGCCGTCACCTAAGTGCTGCATGGTTTCACAGATAACATCTACCGGAACAGTGCCTTCTTCATCTTTGACATGAATTGCGTTATAGATGGCAGGAAGTTCCTGATCGTCGGAAAAAGCGATATCGACGACAGCGCCCATGACCTGTACGACCTTGCCTACCTGTCCCTGCTGTTCATTTGCCATGAAGAAGCATTCCTCCTTAATCAAATTAAGCCGGTTTATTCGAGAGCTGCCGCACCGCCGACAATTTCGGAAATTTCATTGGTGACCTGTGCCTGACGCGCTTTGTTGTACGTAAGGTTGAGGTCGGCAATTCTTTCCGTCGCGTTGTCAGTGGCAGCGGACATGGCCGCCATACGGCTGCCCAGCTCGGACGCCGCGGATTGCAGCATCGCATTATAAACCTGTACTTGTATATATTCAGGAAGCAGTTTGGAAAGCACTGCCGCCGCATCAGGAAGGAAAATATAGGAATCTTCCTCGATACGGAGGAAATCCTGTCTTTCTTTTTCCCATTCGCTGGCAGCCGCTTTTGCTGCTTCTTCCGTTTTTCCCTCAGCCTGCGCTTCAATGGGGAGCAGCCGGTCTACCTGGACCTGCTGGCGGAGGGCGGTGATGAATTTGGTATAAATAATATAAACTTCATCGACTTCTTCTTTTGTGAAGTATTCCACCATCTCTTTGGAGAGATCGATGGAATCCTGAGCCGACGGCTTATCAGAAAAGCCGAAATGATAGGTATCGGGATCATACCCGCGGAATTTCAGATAATTCTTCGCCTGTTTCCCGCAGACATATAAAGCGTATGCAGAACGATCCTTTCCGGAGATTTCCTGCAGGGTACGCTTCATCACGTTGGAGTTATAAGCGCCGGCAAGGCCTTTGTCGCCGCAAATGACGAGATATCCGACCTTCTTTACTTCGCCTGTCCTGAAGAGCGGGCTCGTAAATCCGGGTGTCACCGAAGAAGCACGGCGCAGGAGCTCTCCGATCTTTTCCGCATAAGGACGGGAGCCGTTTGCCTTTTCCTCCGCTTTGCGCAGGCGGGCGGCGGCTACCATCTTCATGGCTTTCGTGATCTGCTGGATGTTGGTGACGGATTTTATGCGCCCTTTTATATCACGCGTACTTTCCAATCAGATCACCCCTCTACCGTTTCAGACTTTTCTTCTGTTTCGCTTTGTGCCTTGTAACGTTTCTTGAATTCATCAAGAGCTTCTCTGAGTTTCGCTTCATTTTCATCTGTCAGCTTCTTTTTATCCACGATATCAGCGCCGATTTCCGGATGGCTGCTGTGGAGGAAATTCAGAACCTGCTGTTCAAACCCGACAACCTGGTCTACGTCCACGTCATCAAGATACCCTTTGACGGCAGTGTAGATCGCCATAACCTGGTCTTCGACCGGATAGGGGGAATACTGCGGCTGCTTCAGAATTTCCGTCGTCCTCTGGCCGCGGTCAATCTGCGCTTTGGTGGCAGCGTCAAGATCGGAACCGAACTGGGCAAATGCCGCCAATTCACGGAACTGTGCCAGATCCAGACGCAGCGTGCCTGCGACCTGTTTCATGGCCTTAATCTGCGCGGAACCGCCTACACGGGATACGGACAGGCCGACATTGATGGCCGGACGGATCCCGGAATAAAAGAGTGCCGTTTCCAGATAAATCTGTCCGTCCGTGATGGAAATAACGTTTGTCGGAATGTACGCACCGACATCGCCTGCCAGTGTTTCAATGATCGGCAGCGCGGTGATGGAGCCGCCGCCCAGTGCATCGGACAGACGTGCCGCACGTTCCAGCAGACGGGAATGCAGATAGAATACGTCACCGGGGTAAGCTTCGCGTCCCGGCGGACGGCGCAGCAGAAGCGACATGGCGCGGTAAGCGACAGCATGTTTGGAGAGGTCGTCATAGATAATGAGGACATCCTTGCCCTGGTGCATGAAATGTTCCGCAATGGATACACCGGAGTATGGTGCAAGGTACTGCATCGGAGACCCTTCGGAAGCACCGGCATGTACGATGATAGAGTAATCCATAGCGCCGGCAGCTCTCAGCCGTTCGTATACACGGACGACATTGGAGTTCTTCTGCCCGATGGAAACATAAATACAAATGACATCCTGCCCCTTCTGGTTCAGAATGGTATCAATAGCGATGGCGGTCTTGCCTGTACCTCGGTCACCGATGATCAGCTCACGCTGTCCGCGGCCGATCGGGACCATGGAGTCGATACATTTCAGACCGGTCTGCAGCGGGACGTTTACCGGCTGTCTGTCGGCAATGCCCGGAGCTTTGATTTCAATGTCGCGATAAGCGTCAGTCTTGATTTCGCCTCTGCCGTCAATCGGCTGTCCCAGCGCATTGACCACGCGGCCGATGACCGCATTGCCTACGGGAACCTGCATCAGACGGCCCGTTCTCTTTACTACGTCGCCTTCCTTGATGGTTTCCGCATTCCCCAGAAGAACGGCACCTACATTGCTTTCTTCCAGGTTCATGGCCATGCCGTAAACGCCGTTCGGCAGTTCCAGCAATTCACCGGCCATGCAGTTTTCAAGGCCATATACATGGGCGATACCATCGCCGACTTCAAGAACCGTACCTACTTCATCGACATTGAGGTCTACTTTGTAATTTTCAATCTGTTTTTTAATGACAGATGTGATTTCATCTGAACTGATTTTCATATCCTGTAAGTCACCTCAATCTCTTTGCATCATTTGCGAGCGGAGCGCCGCAAGCTGGCGGGCTATGGATCCGTCAATCAGACGGTCTCCCATCCGGACCGTGAATCCGCCTATCAAAGATGCGTCTACTTTCTGTTTCATGATAATTTTGCTTCCCGTGATTTCCGCAAGTTTGGCTTTCAAAGCGTCCACCTGGGATTTGGTCAATGGAAACGCAGAGGTTACCACGGCTCCCTCCATGCCCATCCCATGATGCGCAAGATTGGCATAGACATCCGCCATGGCAGCAAAATCAGCGATGCGGCCTTTGTCGATAACAACATAGCAGAACTGTAAAACTATCGGCTGCACCTTATCTGCAAATAACTTATTTATAGTATCTTTCTTGACATCCTTAGCAAGCAGAGGATGGTTCAGAATCTCCCCGAGCTCTTTGCTTTTCCCTATGGTATCGGCAATGAGGCGGAGATCTTCTTCCGTTTGTTCCAGGCAGTGCTGCTCTGCGGCAATTTCATAGATGGCTCGTCCGTACTTCTTTGCAAGGATTACGTTCTTATCCATGATTACTTACCTGCCTGCCCGGCATCCAGTCTTGCGATGCTTTCTGCTATGAGCCGGTCATTCGTATCCGGCGTCATATTTTTGCTGATGATCTTCGATGCAATATCACAGGAAAGAGCGGCCACCTGCGTCTTCAGATCCTCTAGGGCATCCTTGCGTTCCCTTTCGATCTGTTTAGCAGCCTGGACTTTTTCCCTCTCAATAGCCGCATGGGCCTCATCGATCTGCGCCTGGGCCTGTACCTTGGCCTCTTTTACGGCCTTGTCCACGATCCCCTGTGCGGCGACCTGGGCATTGGCAAGTTCCGCTTCCAGATCGGATTTGAGCTTGGCCGCCTCCGCGCTGGACCGGGCCGCGCTGTCCAGGTCATTCCGGATCTTGTTCCTGCGGTCATCCATGACCTTCAGCACCGGCTTATAGCAGAAATGTGCCAAAACGGCAACGAGAATGATAAAGTTGAGGATTGAAATCAGCAGCGTACCATTTAATTCTACCAATGAAATCCCCTCCTTAGGCTAACAATGAATTGGAATTAGCCGAGGAAAGGATTGGCGAATACGAGGACGAGAGAAATAACGATAGCGATAATCGGAATAGATTCTATCAAGCCGATGCCGACGAGCATGGAAGTGAAGAGCTGCCCCTGGATTTCCGGCTGGCGGGTCATGCCGTCGATAACGTGGGATGCCAATTTAGAATCACCAAATGCTGCTGCAAATGCGGCAACTGCCGCAATCAGCGCAGATGCGATAAGGGAATACTGAACAACAATAGTCTGATCCATGGTAATAATTCCTCCTAAGAATATAATGTCCCGGTTTTTCCGGATATAATGGTACCGTTTTTACGGGCGGCGCCCGGCATTTTATGGAGTGCCGCTCCCACTCACCTGCACACCTTCACTTATTCCACACTTTCCTTGAGATAAATGGACGTCAGCGTAGTGAAAATGTATGCCTGGATCAATCCGACCACAAGGCTGAATACGACCCAGAGCAAAGGTACAAGCACAGGTGCCAGCGCGTAGAGGATTTCCAGCAGAATTTCCCCTGCTAAAATATTACCGAACAGACGCATCGCCAGAGTTACCGGACGGGAAAGTTCTTCCACGATATTGATGATGACGAACGGCGGCATCGGTTCAAAGAAATGTTTCAGCCATTTGCCGAATCCCCTGTTCCTGATATAAACGAAATGAATACATAATGTACCGGTCAGCGCCAGCCCCAAGGTTGTATTCACATCATTTGTCGGAGACGCTGTCAGATGGGCTGTCGGCAGAAGTCCTATTTCATTGGCCACAAAGATGAACAGAAAAAGTGTCAACAGGAAATAAACAACCTTTTTATAATGCGATCCCATATTCCTTTCAAACTGGGAGCATAGCGGCTCAATGACCATTTCCACCGCGTTCTGGATACCGTTTGGAACGAGCGAACGCCCCCGGCTCGCAGCAAAGACGATAATAAATACTATAAGGGCAGTAAGCCATTGTGTAAAAATCGTATCCAGATTGACCGACATTCCGAAAAGCTGTGCAACCACATGTGTACCTGTATGAAAATGCATAGTCTCACCCCCTCTCTTTTTTGGACGTCAGGAAAATATTATTCTTATTCCACACTATTGCCTTGCCCAGATAGTAGCAGGGAACAGTGACAATAAGCCCGCCAGGAAGCCAAGAATGGAAAGCGGTGTCCATAAAACCACCGCCGCCGCCAGCCCCGCTTCCACAAAAAGCCGGGAGCCTGCAAGCGCGGCGCCCATCTGGCCTATGTAGGCCGCGTCCCGCTTTTCTTTCTCCCAGTGGATGTAACGCTGTTTCATGTACAAGAAAAAAAGAATATGAAATACGACGCCGGCGGCAAATCCTGCCGCTACAGTCCATTCCCACTTCAAAAACGCGGCGGCCGCGCCGACAGCGCCTATGGCTGCCAGACGGCTGACCATTCTATCCGCAAAAGCAGGGAATACCGTATCATACTTCATTTCTTACTTTCCTATCATTTTTCTAATTATGGCCCACAATCCGGATATGGCGCCCAAAAGGGATAACCCGATAAGGCCGAAAGGATACGTCCCCAAGTATTCATCACACTTAAGTCCGCCCCAGATACCGAGGCCGATACAGGAAAGAAGGGTCATGCCCGCTCCGCCTGCCACAGCGATACTGCGCATCGGATTGAACTCTTTTCCTTTATCTCCCTGTTCCCCGGCATTCTTCATGGCCATCTCCGGCATGTGCATATCATGAAAAACTGCACGCAAAATACGTACAGCTCTACCCATACAAAGTTATTGTAACATATGCGGATTTACTTAGCTATAAATTTAGACGGTTTTTTATGAGAAATCCCCTCCGCATACAAAAGCGTCTCCACGATGCGCCCGGCGGATCTGCCGTCACCGTAAGGATTCACTGCTTCCGCCATCGCATGATATGCCGCCTCATCGGTCAGCAGCCGGTATGCCGTCTGATAAATCTTCTCTTCCCCGGTGCCTACCAGTTTTACCGTCCCCGCCTCTACCGCTTCGGGGCGCTCTGTCGTATCGCGAAGGACAAGGACGGGTTTCCCCAGACTCGGCGCTTCCTCCTGTATGCCGCCTGAATCGGTCAGCACAAGGGCGGACCGCGCCATCAGATTCGTGAAAGGCTCATACTCCATCGGTTCCACAAGATGGATGCCCGCCGCGCCGTCCAGCTCTTCCTCCACCGCTTCACGGACAAGAGGATTCCGATGGACAGGAAATACCACTTCCGTATCCGGTACGGTTTCCACCAGCCGGCGGAGCGCACGGTACACATGATGCATGGGCGCGCCCAAATTTTCACGGCGGTGGGTGGTCACAAGGATGACGCGCTTGTGTTCTTCAATCGCCTGTATTTCTTCATCTTCAAAAGTATAATCTTTCTTTACCGTCGAAAGGAGCGCATCAATGACGGTATTCCCCACGACAAAAATATTTTCATCCTTTTTATTTTCACGGAGCAGATTTCCCCGCGCTGTTTCTGTCGGGGCAAAATGAAGACTGGCCAGGACGCCCGTAAGCTGGCGGTTCGCCTCTTCAGGAAAAGGGGACGCCAGATCTCCCGTGCGCAGCCCCGCTTCTACATGTCCGACTTTGATCTGCTTGTAAAAAGCGGCAAGCGACGCGGTAAATGTCGTCGTTGTATCCCCATGGACAAGGACATAGTCCGGTTTTTCCTTTTCCAGTACTTCTTCCAGTCCGCGAAGGACGCGGGAAGTAATATCATACAGGGACTGTCCGCTCCTCATGATATCCAGATCGTAATCGACGGGCAGCTTGAAAAGATCCACCACCTGATCGAGCATTTCCCGATGCTGCGCCGTGAGGCAGACCTTTGTTTCTATTTCGGGATGCGCCAGAAGCGACTGCACGACAGGAGCCATCTTTATCGCTTCAGGCCGCGTGCCGAAAACCGTCATGACTTTCACAGGACTACTCCTTTTCATAAAACAAACTGATACAATGAAATATTTCTGCCAATTCCTTTTTTATTTCTCATCCTTTTCCGACGCTGGAAGAACGACCTCTCTCATGACGCCGAGTTTCTTCGCCCAGAAAATAAACACCCCGAGTGCGAGAAGGATCACCGCCACACCGAGAAACGGATTCAGCCTCACCACAAGGAGCGCCGCTGCCGAGAAAAAAGCGGTCAGCGCGTACATCACCAGCACCACCTGTTTCTGCGACAGGCCTGCCGCCAGAAGACGGTGGTGGAGATGATTCTTGTCCGGTGAAAAAATCGGCACCCCTGACTGCCTGCGCCGCACGATAGCAAGTACCGTATCGGTAATGGGCACGGCCAGCGCCACCAAAGGCACGATAAGGACTGCGGCAGCCGCCGTCTTCATAGATCCCATGACCGACACCGCGGCAATCACATACCCGAGGAACATGGATCCCGTATCGCCCATGAAAATTTTAGCCGGATTGAAATTATACTGCAGAAAGCCGAGGCACGCCCCCGTCATGGCCACCATAGCGGCAGCCGATATCCACTGCCCCATTTGGAATGCAAGAAAGGCAATGGCAATAGACGCTATCGTGGCGATCCCCGCAGCAAGCCCATCAAGACCATCAATAAGATTAACCGTATTGATAAATCCGATGATCCAGAAAATAGTAAGCGGTATGGAAATAAAGAGAGGAAATTCAATGATCCCCATATAGGGAAGATCAATCCAGTCAATATTCACATCAAAGAATATCACAAGCACGGCGGCGGATAAGATCTGCCCGAGAAGTTTCACCTTGGCGGGAAGAGATACGATATCATCTGCAATCCCCACGAAAACAAGACAGGTCGCGCCGATCATAATCCCTGTCATTTCATAAGTAAAGCCCACCGTAAGAATGACGGATACCATAAACCCTGCGTATATGGCAAGCCCGCCCAAACGGGGCACCAGTCCGTGATGCACCTTCCGCGCGTCCGGCTTATCCACGGCGCCGATCTGCACCGCGAAATTTTTTACGGCCGGCGTGAGAATAAACGTCACGGCAAGCGCGGCAAGGAACGTGAACGCGTAAGCGAACAACGAACCACCTCCCCTTTCTATGTATATGGTTATTTTAGCACAACTGATGAAATATTGTTGCCCGCCTGCGGCCTCGAAATAAAGCGGAGCCCAAAAGAAGCGGGAACCGCAAAAGGAAGGCACGCGAAACGGAGCACAGCATTTTCGGATCCCACGCAGCAAAAAACCTCACGGCTGTTTGATCGAAATCATTCCGCCATGAGGCTTTTCATTTTTACTGTTTCGTGCGAATCACGACGCAGCGGTACGGCGCTTCTCCGTCGCTTTCTGTAGACACCGCGCCGTCACTTTGGAGCGCCAGGTGGATCATGCGGCGGTCGCCTGCCGACATCGGTTCGAGGCGGATTTCTTCCCCTGTACGCTTCACCTTATCCGCCAGGCGGTGCGCCAGCGATTCCAGCGTCTGTCTGCGGCGCTGCCGATAGTCCTCCACATCAAGGAGCACGAAGTAATGGTGGCGGAAATTTTTATTTGCCGCCAGATTTGTCAGGTACTGGAGCGCGTCCAGCGTCTGACCGTGCTTTCCGATAAGGATGCCCAGACCCTCGCCGTGAAGGTTAAAAAGAATGCGTTCTTCACTCACCATCTTCTCAAGCTGCACATCCATCTTCATTCCTTTGAAAACGCCCGTCAGGAAACGTTTCGCTTCTTCAGCAGCTTCTTCCTGCTCTTCCGCGGAAAACGGAGTTTCCTCACGGCCACGTTTTTCCTTCTTCGCCGTAAGAACTTCTTCCGTATCGCCGCCGGCCATGACGTTTTCCCCCGGCTCCTCCGCAGCGGAAACGGTTTCTTCCTCTCCGTCTGCAGCCCCGGCAACAGCCGAAGTCATGTCCCCGGCAGTCTCCGCAGCATCTTCCGTTTCCGATCCTGCCGCGCCGACCTCGACAACGGCATCTTTCTTGTTGAACAAACCGAAAAGTCCGCTTGAGGGCTGTTCAATGACACGGATCACTGCTTCTGCGCGGGAAAGCCCCAGCTTCTTCAATCCTTCTTCCACTGCTTCGTCAACGGTTTTTGCGGTAATTCTGACAGTTTTCATAGTTATTCCTCCGCTTTCCCGGAACTATCCCCGGCCTCTGCCGTCTTTTCAGCAGAAGCCGTTTTTTCTTTTTCATCACCGGCCTTCGGTGCTTCATCGGCTGCCGGTTTCTTTGCTACCTTTTTAATAATTTTTCTGCGGATAATCTTTTTCCTCTTTGTCTTAGCCACAGCCTCTTCATCGGTATGGACAGTGACTACGCCTTTTTTCGAAGGCCCGTTTATCATTTCCTTTCCCTTTTCCCCGCGGAACATGATAAGCTGCTGGAAAAACTGGTAAACATTGCTCACCACCCAGTAAATCACCAAACCGCTCGGAAAATGAAGAGACATCCAGCCAATCATAAGAGGCATCATGAAAAGCATCGTCTTTTGGTTGCCCGGCGCATCTTTCGGTGTCGTCTGCCAGGAAACAAGGAACGTGGACGCGGCGGAAAGAACAGGCAGGATGTACGTGCCGTCTTCCGCTGCCAGACTTTCAATCCAGAGGAAACCCGCATGGAGAGGGTCATAGTTGAATCCCTGTATCGCATAGTACATCGCGATAAGGAAAGGCATCTGTATGAGCAGGGGCAGGCATCCCGCCATGGGGGACGCATTATGCTCTTTGTACAGACGCCCCATTTCCTGCCGCATCATGGCAGGGTCATTTCTGTACTTCTTCTGGATTTTCTGGATCTCCGGCTGTATTGCCTGCATCGCTTTCATGGAACGGATCTGTTTCACCGCGAGGGGAAGCAGCAGCGTCTTAATGAGTATCGTCAAAACGACGATAGCGATGACGTAATTGGGAAATCCGAGACCGGAAGTAAATTCATAACAAATCTGCAGGCCGATGCGCATCAGATCGGCAATCATGCCTACAATAGCCGAGAGTACGGGAATCTGGAACTCAGATCCGCCTCCGCCAAAGCCAAGATTCATAATTTCTCCTTATACGGCCTCTATTTCAGCCGCCTAAATGTTCCCGCTTTCTGAATTTCAAAAGCAGGATGAGACAGGAATGCAGAAACTCTGCTAAATTCATGGCGTGACAAGATAACAAAACGCGAAAGATGAAAAAACGGCGCCTCATCAAAAGCGCCGTACATTGCCTGTCGGAAAAGCCTTATGGAACAGGGTCATAACCGCCCTTATGGAAAGGATGGCACTTCAAGATCCGCTTTAACGCGAGCCATCCGCCTTTCAGCGCGCCGTATTTCTCCACCGCTTCCAGCGCGTAAGTGCTGCAGGTGGGAGTGAAACGGCAGCATGGCGGTTTCAGGGGAGAAACATATTTCCTGTAAAATCGAATAAGAACAATCAGCACCGTCTTCATCATGCCCCCTCCAGCATGCCCGCTTTACGCCACAGCGCAAGCAAAGCCTTTTCCGCTTCGCTATACGTCGCTGTCGTCAGAAAAGCGGCGGCAAGCAATATGGCTTCATAATGGGAAGAAAGTTCATGACGATGGAGGCGGTAAACCTCTTTCATCAGGCGCCTTGCCCGGTTGCGCGCCACGGCATTGCCGATGCGCTTCGTCGTCACAAACCCGATCCGGACAGGTTCCCGTTTCGTCCTGACCACGTACATAAGTCCCGCGCGGTTGCTGAAACGCCGGCCGGCCGAGTATATACGCCGGTAATCCCTGTTTTGCCGGATACGGAAATCACGGTGAAGCGGGTACTTCTTCTCCTGCTTCGATTCTGACTCAGGCACTTAATACCTTTCTGCCCTTGGCTCTTCTTCTTTTCAGAACAATACGGCCGGCTTTCGTCTTCATACGGGCGCGGAATCCGTGGGTATGTTTTCTCCAGTGGTTATTAGGCTGGAATGTCATTTTTGCCATCAGTGAACACCTCCTTACTGCGTCCTGTGTATTCACACACCATAACATGCTAATTATAGCTAAACAGCTATCAGATGTCAAACGAAAATACTTCACACACTCCGCTTTTCACGAAGAAATCAGTACCGCATTATGACGCCTTATCGTTCCCCTCATTATGACACGCTCTCCTTCAATCGTCATTCAGAACGGTGGCAAAAATGCCTTGTGGGAAAAACGGGAAACAGGATGGTGACACGGAGTGAAGAATCTATTACCTCACTTTCCCCTCTTGATTCCTGATAAAGAAAAAAGGAAACGGTCTCCCGTCTCCCTTATTTGCCTTTCCGCATCACCTATTGCAGTGCGGACCTCTGCAAGCTTCCTGGTCATCACCGCTTCTCTCCGGAACACCGCAGACTCCCCGCTCACCGTTTTCTCCGATGGGACAGAGCTGTACGTTTTCATCCTGCGGCGGATTATCTCCGCCATCATACGCGGCAAAACCGCCAACTACCCCGCCTGCAATCAGTGCCGCGGCAAGTATTGTTTTCTTCCACATAAGAACACCTTCTTTCAAAACTGAAGCTTATTCATATATTTATATATATCTATTATAACATACCCTGTATAGTGCCTTATTGACAGGGAACGGAAAAACGCCATCTGAAGCGAATGTGAAGGATCTGCTGCCGTGATGAGGGGGTGGTCAGGCGTCATCCTGAACGAACGTGAAGGATCTATTACCGTAATGGGGAAAAGCGGTAAGGCGTCATGAGAGTAATAGATTCTTCACTCTGTGTCACCATCCTGTTTCCTGTCTTTTCAATAAGGCATTCTTACCACCGTTCTGAATGACGTTAAACAGACAGGCACAGCCGGGATTTTAACTGCTCCCGGGCCTGCCGATAAAGTGGTATCCATGGTAAGGCGTCATCCGAAGCAAATGGAAGGATCTATACCCGTGATGAGGAAAACGGTAAGCTGTCATTCTGAGCGCAGCGAAGAATCTGCTGCTGTGATGAGGGAAGAAAAGCAAGGATTATATAAATTTATTACAGCCATTCTTTTGATAAATCTTTCCATTCAGGATTTATACTGTTTATCAAAACTTCTTTTTTATTTCGGGAAAATCCTTTTATGCTTTTTTCCCGATGAATGGCATCTTTTATATTACTTATCGTTTCATAATATACAAGATAATAAACGTGATATCTTTTAGTGAAACTATCATTGATTCCCATGCGATGTTCATATAAACGACGTTGCAAATTATTTGTGACACCTGTATAAAGGACGGTTTTATTATAATTGGTAAGAATTAAACATAACCCATAGAAGTACCTCCCATATAAGATTATATACAAATATGTGGTAGTAGGTAATAAATGAAAAGCAACACTAACAGTAAGACGTCATAATGAGGGAAACGGTTAATCGTCATCTGAAGCAAACGTGAAGGATCTGTTGCCGTAGTGAGGAAGCCGGTAAAGTGTCATTCGGAGCAATAGATTCTTCACTCTGTGCCACTATCCCGTTTCCCATCTTTCCCTCAAGGCTTTCTTGACTCCGTTCAGAATGACAGCGGACGGCAAGGCGTCATCCTGAGCGGCAGCGAAGGATCTATTACCGTCCGCTTATCCCCCGCTTACATAAAAATACGGTACCCATCACATCTGACGAGTACCGTATTTTATTTCTTATACTATTTCCTTATCCTTGTCTTTGTTTTCCAGTTTACGCTTCCGGGGAAATATGAGAACCGTACACATCACGGTAATCATTGTTTGCCTTATCGTCTTCGCTGTTGACGCGGACACGTTCTACCTTATTTCTGTCATTGTCCTTGCCGGAAATACGGTCAACACGGATACGATCCAGACGAATCTGGCGGAGTTCCGGTTCGAACTCATTCATAGCTCTGTCCATATTGTCATCTACCGGTGCTCCATTCTTCAATGCGCGATAGAACATCGCCGCAAATTCATAGCGGGTCATGGTACGGTCGCCGCTGAACATGCCGTCCGGATAGCCTTCAAGGATGCCGTTTCCTGCCAATGTAGCCACATATTCATAAGCCCAGTGGTTTTCCGGCACATCGGGGAAGTCCTTCTTTTTACCCATATCCAGGATGCCGAGAATGGAATTCATCTTCTGCTCCATGGTATCCAGACGTTTCTTCAGATCCTTGTTCTCATCACGGAGATCGACGATTTCTTTCGCCATGGCTACTTTGGATGTAGACACATGGTTGCCCTGTCCCAGCTTCACGCTGACTCCGGCATTCACCATGTTTTCTCCTCCCCCGAAGGAGCCTCCCACGCTGAACATGGTGTCTTCATTGGGACGGTAGAATGCTCCTACCGCTACCGCATGGGCGTCTTTGTAGTTGCCGTAGCCCGCTGCCACATCCCACTTGTCATCCGGGTCGAAGTCCAGCGGGTGGAGGGCTGCCAATGCTGCCGCTCCTGCTCCTACTCTGTCCATCCGGTCTCCCAGTTCATTGACGGCTCCTCCTATGTTGTTGATTGTCTGGTTTGTTTTCCACAGCTGCCCCCCGTTGACGGCGTCAGTGCTGTTTGCGCTGATGTCTCCGGCTGCTACGTTGGTGATTTTCTTGTTCCCTGCGTTGATGCCGCTGTTGTCGATTTTCACATTCCCCACGGTCAGGGTGTTGGTGGTCACACTGTTCAATCCTTTCAGGTCTTTGGCCATGCGGACTTTCAGGTTGTTATTGCCGTCGGATACGACGCCGAGGTTGTCTTCTGTGGTCAGTTTGTTTGTGTCTGTAATGCCTCCGACGACGTTCACCTGTTCGTTCAGTTTCTTCTTGATGACGTTTCCTGTATCGCCGCCGTATTTCATGCCGTCATTTAGGGTAGCCACTTCTTCTTTGGTTCCGTCCGGTTTTTCGTATACGATACGGGTCATGGTCGTCCCCGGCGCGCCGTCTACTCCGGGCTTGCCGTCACGGGTAACGGAGATGTTTGTTGTTACGCCGTCTTTTCCGTTGATGCCGATTTTTCCGTCTTTGCCGTTTTTACCTGTAGCAACGATGGTTTCGGTTTTCAGGTTCTTGTCCATTTTGACGGTGAGGTTTCCGTTCGCATCGGCAAAGGTTTTGATGTTTTCACCGGAGTATTCGGAGGCGGCTTTTGTCCCTTCTCCTTTGATGGTGACTTTGTCTCCCAGGTTCCGGTGGAATTCTCCGTCGTTGCCGGCAAAGTCCATGCCTTTTTTCGTCAGTTCTTCAGATGTATTGGTAATCTTTTGGTCTACGGCTTTGAGCTGGTCTTCTGTGGCGGCCTGTCCGCTGGTGATGTTGTTCGGATCCCAGGTTTTGTTGGTCAGTCCGTTGACGGTTCCGTCTTTCCCATTGATTTTCACTTTTCCGGCATCGATGTTTCCTGTCGTGCCGTCAATGGTGACTTTGTCTCCGGCTTTGATGATGCCGGTTGTTCCGTCGATGGATACCTGTTTGGACGGATCGGTTCCCAGTGTGACTTTGTCGCCGAGTCCGACAGTATATTCTTTGCCGCCTGTTCCATTGGTTCCTTCGGTGACGGTTATATTGCTGTCTTTGGCTTTGACGGTCGTATGCTGGCCTGCCAGTGTCTTTACGTCATGCAGCTGGCTGCCGTTGACGGCATCGGTGCTGTTTGCGCTGACGTCTCCGGCTGCTACGTTGGTGATTTTGTTGCCGCCGTTGTCAAGGCCGTTCTTGGTGAGGGATACGGTGTTTCCGGCTGCGCCGTTGCTGATGGTTATTCCGTTATTGTTGATGAATGTATCGCCGGCGGTTATGCTTTCGAGGCCTTTCAGGGCTTTGGCAAGGCGGACTTTCAGTTTGTCATTGCCGTCGGATACGACGCCGAGGTTGTCTTCTGTGGTGAGTTTGTTTTCGTCTGTAATGCCTCCGACTACGTTCACCTGTTCGTTCAGTTTCTTCTTGATGACGTTTCCTGTATCGCCGCCGTATTTCATGCCGTCATTTAGGGTAGCCACTTCTTCTTTGGTTCCGTCCGGTTTTTCGTATACGATACGGGTCATGGTCGTCCCCGGCGCGCCGTCTACTCCGGGCTTGCCGTCACGGGTAACGGAGATGTTTGTTGTTACGCCGTCTTTTCCGTTGATGCCGATTTTTCCGTCTTTGCCGTTTTCACCTGTAGCGACGATGGTTTCGACTTTCAGGTTTTTATTCATTTTCACGTCGATTGTCGTATTTCCGACAGGGTCCTGCGTGATAAAGGTTTTAAGGTTTTCTCCGCTGTATTCCGTATCGGCCGCGGTACCTTCTCCTTTCACGGTTATCTTGGAGCCCAGTTTATTGGTTTTTGTACCGCCTGCATTGGCATCGAACTGCAGGCCTTTGGCGATTACATCATCCAATTTGGATTTGGACGCGATGTCCTTTAATTTTACGGTTTCTTTCTGCCCTGCATGGTTTTTATCTTCTACGGTCAGATCAATATTTCCGTTGGTATCGACTGTATAAGACCCATCCGCACTGGATGCGTTTCGTACCAGCCGATAATCGGTGGCCGCTGCACTTTGATTATTGATGGCTTCGGTAACCGTCTTCAACTGATCTTCTGTGGCGGCACGCCCGCTGACGGCCGTCGGGTTCGTTACATTCCAGGTCTTATTATCTAAACCTGTTACATAATTACCGGTAGTACCGCCGGATGTCTGGCTGCCCATGGTCACACCGCCGGCTTTCACCGTATCCGTAGCGGTTACTGTCTTCACATGAATGTCTTCGTTGAGTTTTACGCCGATTTTCGTATCGTCACCGGTTTGGGTGATTTCTGTCGTAATGTTGTTATCGCCGTTAACGGTGACTTTAGAGCCTAATTTGTTCGTTTTTTCGCTGTTATTATCCGCGTCGAACCGAAGGCCTTTATTAATCACTTCATTTTTAGCGTCATGCAATTGTCCGCCGTTCACCGCGTCTTTGGATCCGGCTGCTACCTGACCGTCAGCCACATTGGTTACTTTTTGGTTATTCGCATTGAAGCCGTTATTGGTTACATAGGTCTTTCCGCCTACGGTCAGCCCGTTGTTGTTAATCACCGTATTGCCCGTTGTGACACTATCCACTTTCACATCTTTAGCCAGTTTCACATTCAGCGCGCCGTTTCCGGATACTACGCCGATATTTCCGTCTGACAGTTTTGACGCGTCAGCGCCGCCTTTGATGTCCAGCTGCTCGCCCAGTTTTTTATTGATAACTGTTGCGTCATCGCCTTTGAAGTTCAGCCCTTTTCCAATTGTCGTATTGATGTTTGTAATATCATTGGCATTCTTTGTGATATTTGTCTTATTGGTCTTCACGCCGTCACTGACTGTTTTCAGCTGGTCTTCCGTGGCGGCCTGCCCGGATACGGGCTGCGGGTTGTCAATATCCCAAGTTGTATTTGTAAGACCGTTTACGGTTCCGGCATCCCCATTCACCGTGACGGGATGGGTCTGCCCTACGGTAACTACATTCCCCAGCCCGACGGTATATTCTCTACCGCCTGTCTCAGCACTGGTTCCTTTCGTAACGGTTACATTGGCGTCTTTCGCTTTGACTGTCGTCGCCTTTGCCGTACCGCCGATGGCCGCATTCAGCTGATCCACATTGACGGCATCGGTTCCGGCCGTGCCGGTTGCCACGTTGGTAATTTTCTGGTTGTTGGCATTGAGGCCGCTGTTATTGATATATGTCTTTCCGCCTACATGGACGCCGTTATCGTTGATGACGACTTTATTCGTTCCCGTGCCTGCTGTCACTTCTTTAAATTCCGGCTTTTCACTCATCACTAAATCGAGGCCGTCTCCCGCCGCATTTTTCTTCACGCCCAGGTTTTTGCCCGATACACCGGTGGTCACATCGGCAAGGCCGCCTTTCACGGTCAGTTTGGTGCCGAGGTCACGATGCACTTTGTTCGCCGCGCCGTCATTGCCTTCGAAATCAAGGCCTTTTGCCGTCAATGTATTCGTAACATTGGTCACCGCATTGTTTACGGCTGTCTGCACATCTCCGATATTGGCCGCATTGGTCGTCGTATTTCCGCCGCTGGCTACGTTCGTGATGGTCTGGTTATTCGCATTGATGCCGTTATTGGTTACATAGGTCTTTCCGCCTACGGTCAGCCCATTATTATTGATCACCGTATTGCCCGTTGTGACGCTGTCCACTTTCACGTTTTTCGCCAGTTTGATATTCAGCGTATCTGTCCCGTTGGATACCACGCCGATATTTCCGTCTGTCAGCTTAGACGCATCTGCCACGCCGCCGACGATATTCGTCTGTTCGCCTAATTTCCGGGTAAACTTGTTAGCCGCGGCTGCCGCAGCTTTCACATCGCCCGCATAGGCCACGCCTTTATCTATTTCCGAGGTCACCGCATACAGCTGGCTGCCGTTGATAGCATCGGTAGAGGCAGCGGAAATACGGCCAGCCGCCACATTGGTGATCGTCCGTTCACTGCCTGCCTTGCCTACACTGACTGTAGAAGCCGGATTAGTCCCTGCAAAATTATGTGCTGTTCCATTGATCGTTGCGGAGAGTGTCGCCACAGCTGCCGCCGTTTCCGAACCGGCACCGAGGGCTATGGCATTTTCATTGGCCGCTTTTGCACCTGTACCGATAGCCACAGAATTAGTACCTGTCGATTTGACTGTTTCACCGACTGCAATGGAAGATGCCCCGCTGGCCTCACTGTCCCAGCCTATAGCAGCAGCATTAACACCGCTGGCGTTAGAGTTTGCCCCCAATGCGCGGGCGCCCGCAGCCAGGGCTTTTGCACCGTTACCGATAGCTACGCCCCAATCCCCTCTGGATTGAGAACCGTTCCCCATGGCAATGGCACCGCCATTAGCAGCTTTCGCATTATTACCGAAAGCCATAGAGGAACCGCCCCAGGCCCTGGCATTGGAACCGAAGGCCTGGTCATTGTCTCTGCCTACAAGCACATTATTTTCATCAAAACCGGCGCGGGCATTATTACCCAACGCAAAGCCGTTCGTAGATTGTGTCCGAGCTTCGTTACCGATGGCCACACCGTTATTAGCAATTGTACGTGCATTACGGCCGATCGCCACTGCCTGCGCACCTTGGCCGATAGTACCGGTACCGAGAGCAATCGTATTGATATCTTTGGTTGTCGCATCATGCCCGATTGCGATCCCTCCGCTCTTATCAGTAATCCCCGGTGTTGCCGTGGCGGGGTTTACTGTAACATTCGCACCATTCCCGATGGCAATCCCGTTCTGGCTTGATACTGAATCCGGATCTCCCTTGCCGACAGACGCCCCATTACCGATGGCCACGCTGTGTGATGACAATGCCTTTGACAAAATACCGTAAGCGGAACTGTTCACCGCCGCCGCCTCTGCCTGGTCGCCGACAGCAAGAGAATGTTCGGCTGTCGATTTAGACAGGGATCCTATGGCAGTCGCCCCCTGCCCGGTAGCTTGTGCCTGATCGCCCATGGCTATGGCATAGATATTTATTGCCCTGGATCGGCTGCCGAGAGCGATCGTATATTCCTCTGTTGTCTTGGCATCATCCCCGACAGCGATGCTGTTCGCTGTAGCCGTTGTAGCACCGATCCCACCATGAAACGAGGCGCCCGCCATGCCCGGCAGCAGGCATCCCGTGACGGCAAGGGTGCACAGAAACGCGCGGACGGGCATGCTCTTCTTTTCAGAAGCTGTTCCCCCATTTTTCCCGCAGCGGCCGGCGATTTCCGAAACTACCACATAGCAGTGTTTCACCCGGCTCCAGATGACTTTGTAAATCTGATTCATAACTTCCTCCTTTTGAATAAAAAGATATCCGCTCTCTTAAAGAACTAAATAATTTATATCTCTTTCATCATATTATACATTTATAAAGTTATTTAATAAAGTTATTTATTATAATTATATTAGTATACCAAACGCACTTTTATTAAAGTATTTCATCGGAGATTTTCTGCACTCCGGTTCCCTTTCAATGCCCGTCGGCTCCATGCACCTTCCTTCATGTATATTTGACTAAGATATCCGTCATAATGGAACCCTTTTGGAGAAAATATGCAAAAAGCGGATCATCCGTATGCTCACGGTTCTCACATTGCTATGGAGAATGAGAAATAAAATACCCTTTTTCAGAAAGACAACTTCATTCCTTATACCGGCAGTATTGCCGTCCAAAAGCAGGACAAAGCCGATTTCGGGTTAAAACATGAGACTCCCGCTTTCCATAATGGGTAAAAGACTCTCTCCTGAAAGCATATGCTTATAGAAGAAAGTCTTTTATCTTCTTCCTGATTTAGAAAGATGGTCTTATCCAATCAGGATCCTACGCTGTTTACGAACTGGATTGTCAGCACTGACGGAGTGGAAATAATCCCCAAAACGGTTACCCGCTGTCCCATAGGAACAACTGCACCATTGAGATTGATAAGAATTTTATTCCCCCGGGCGGTACGGAAATTCATAAGCCCGCCGCCGGCGCTAGACAGGATGCTGCCCACAGTGCAGATCCTTGTCCCTACAGGAAGCCCGGACAAATTCCATGCTACCTGATAAGCACCCAGATCCTCTAATTTCAAATCTCCCGGATTGACCTGATACCAGTTGTCAAGATCGCTTTTCACCGGTCCCATGAAATACCCTGCATCCCGAGATGTCCGTGATCCTATTGGCATCTGTGACGGCTGCGGATTCCCAATATCTTTTCTGTAGCTGACCGCACGCTGATTAGGAGCCCGCTCCTGGTAAGACACGTTCCGGATAATAAGTACGGGCTGCCCGGCCTGATTATAAGCCACATACCCTGTCGCCTGAAAAGGCGTATAACTCATTATCTTTCCCGCATGCTCCATCATGGCAGGGATTTCCTGTCCGTCGGCAGTAACAAAACGATATACATTGTCCGCATAGGCTCCTTCAAACTGGCCGGCTACGGTGATATTATCCGCTGCCGCAGCCATCGTGCCCGGCAGCAGCAATATCAATATCATTCCTATCACAGCAAACCATGATTTCTTCATCTGAAAGCCTCTTGCTCCGATTAACCGCGGCCTTTGATGACGCGTACACGCTGGATATCAGGTGTACCGTCCTTATGCTTGCTGATGGTATCTACTCTGATGCGTTCCAGTTCCGGTTCGAATTCTTTCAGCGCTCTGGCCATCCGATCATCGGCAGCCGCACCATTCTGCATAGCCCTGTAGATCAACGCGGCCATTTCATACCTGGTCATCATGCGGTCTCCGCCGAACTGTCCGTCCGGGTAGCCCACGATGACGCCGTTTCCTGCCAGAGTCGCCACATAGTCATAGGCCCAATGATTTTCAGGCACATCGGGGAAGAGCTGCATCTTGTCCATATCCATGGAATCCAGTGGTCTTCCGTCCGCAACCTTCAGCAGCGCCCCCTTCACATTTTCCAGCTCAGCGCGGAGATCCTTGATTTCCTTAGCCATCGCCACTTTGGATGTGGACACATGGTTGCCCTGTCCCAGCTTCATGGAAAGGCCTGCATTCACCATATTCTCTCCGCCGCCGATGGAACCGCCTACACTGATCATCGTATCTTCATTCGGCCGATAGAAGGCACCGAGTGCCAGAGAATGGGCATCTTTATAGTTGCCGTAGCCCAAAGTGAAGTCCCACTTGTCATCGGGATCGAAGTCCAGCGGATGAAGTGCTGCCAATGCCGCCGCTCCTGCGCCGACTCTGTTGATACGGTTATCAACTTTGTTAATGGCCCCGCCGATCTGTTTCAGCTGTCCTACATTAACAGCATCTGTATCTGCCTTGCCTGCTGCCACATTGGTAATCCGTTTTCCGCCTGCGTCAACGCCGGTCTGCGTGATGCTCGGGCCGTTCTTGATCGTCAGGCCATTATTACTCATCACCGTATTTCCCGTGGTTACCGTCTTGAAGGTCGGTGTATCGACTACAGCCACTTTGTACTCCGTGCCGCCGTTTGCATTCGTCCCCGTTGTCACGGAAATATTGCTGCCCGCCGTTACGGAAGAATGCTTGCCTGCCTGGCCGGATACAACCTTCAGCTGGTCTTCCGTCGCCGCCTGTCCGCTGGTGATATGGTTCGGATCCCAGGTCTTATTGGTCAGTCCGTTCACTGTGCCGGCCGTACCGTTGACAGTCACCTGTCCGGCCTTGATCGTACCTTCGGTACCTTTAATGCTGATCTGCTTGGAAGGATCGGTTCCCAGCGTAATGTCATCATTCAGGTTGACATGGTACGTTTTGGATCCGTCGGCATTCGTTTCAGAAGTCACCGTCGTATTTTTGCCGTCCGCTACTTTCGTGGTGGCACTGGCTGCCGCTTTTTTCAGCTGGCTGACATTGACGGCATCGGTATCTGCCTCGCCTGCCGCTACATTGGTGATCTTCTTGCCGCCTGCATCAATTCCCGACTTGGTAACGCTGGGGCCGTCCTTGATCTTCAGCCCATCCTTGTCGACTGTCACTGCCGTGTTTCCGGAACCGTCCTGAACGGTAAGCCCGTTGGTATCCATTCTTGTACGGCCTGTGGTGACACTATTCAGTAAAATATCATCCTTAAGCCCCACTCTGACTCTGCCGCCTTCGACTCTGGTCGAAATATTCTTACCGTCGCCTACGACGTCCACAGTTTCGCCAAGCTTCTTCTTTACTTCATTTCCGTCTTCCGCTTTTATGCCGAAGCCCTTGTTAACGATCTCCGATCCCTGATTTTTCAGCTGGCTGACATTGACGGCATCGGTATCTGCCTCGCCTGCCGCTATATTGGCAATCTTATTTCCGCCGTTATTCAGCCCATCTGCAGTAAGAGAAACCGTTCCGGTTCCGGCCGGAGCACGTGTCGTTTGCTTAACATAGAATCCGGTCGTATCCATCACCACATTGCCGGCTGTTACACTGTTTAAGCCTTTCAGATCCTTGGCAAGACGTGCTTTCAGGTTGTTGCTGCCGTCAGATACCACACCGATGTTGTCATCTGTGGTCAGTTTGCTTTCATCTGAAATGCCGCCGATTACATTCACCTGGCCGTTCAGTTTCTTTTTGATGACCGCCCCTGTATCACCGCCGTACTTCATGCCGTCATCCAAGGTGGCAATGTCATGCTGCTTGCCGTTCTTTTCTTCAATGATGAGACGGGTGATATTGGTGCCGTCAACGCCCGGTTTTCCGTCGCCGCCTTTAATGGTGGCTCCGTCTCTGCCGTCTTTTCCGTTGATTCCAACACTGTCCGCTTTCAGGTTCTTGTCCAGGCCGACAATCATATTTCCGTCAGCATCCACCATCGTTTTGATGTTTGACGGATCATATTCCGTATCCGCCTTCGTTCCGGTTCCTCTGATGGTCATGGTACTGTTCAGTTTCTTTATTGCCAGTCCGGTATTTCCGGCAAATTTCATGCCGTCATCCATCGTTGCCACCTGATGGTCGCCTTTTTCATCTACATAGTAGAGACGGGTCATTTCGGTAGCCGACAGGTTCTTGGCCGGATCCAGGCTCGCAGGTCCTGCGTTGACGCCTATATCCGCATGGGTGGATCTCCCGTCTTTCCCGGCAGGTCCGGTCAGACCGATCTGCCCTTCTGTCCCGTTGGCCCCGTCTTTCGCTTTGAGGGTAACTCCATCTTTGCCGTCTTTCCCCTTGATGCTGATTCCGTCTTTGCCATGGATCACTACGGAAGAACCGTCTTTGCCGTTGACTCCGATGGAGCCGTCTTTGCCGTCAGCACCTTTCTTGCCGAGCACCAGGTCATCATTTACATTGACTTTATACGGATTGGCAACGGTGCCTTCGCCTTCGACGGTGGTATTCTTACCGTCTTTCAGGATCGTCTTTCCCGCCGCGACAGCATCTTTCAGCTGGCCGAAGTTGACTGCGTCACTGTTCGCTGTGCCGTTAGCCACGTTGGTAATCTTCTGGCCGTTCGCATTGAGACCGTCTTTGTTGACATAGGTCTTTCCGTTAACGGTCAGGCTGCCGTCCGGTCCCAGGTTAACATCTTTCTTCAGCTTCACGTTGAGCTTCGTTCCATCAGATACAACGCCGATATTGTCATCTGTCAGATCTGCCGAGGCGCCGCCCTTGATTTCCAGTTTTTCTCCCAGCTTTTTGTTAATTACCGCGCCGGAGTCTCCGCCGAAGTTCAAGCCTTTGCCAATGGTGTTATTGATGTTTGTAATATTTGTCTTATTGGTCTTCACGCCGTCGCTGACTGTTTTCAGCTGGTCTTCCGTGGCTGCCTGTCCGTGCACGACTGTCGGGTTGTCAATATCCCATGTGCGGTTGGTCAGTTCATTCACTGTGCCGGCGCCTGTCACTTTGACTGTGCCCGCCTGAATGTCCCCCGTCGTTCCATCGATGGTGACCTTGCTGCCCGCCGTAATCTTTCCGCTGGTTCCGTCTACGACGATTTTCTTGTCAGCCGTGCCGAGGGTTACTTTATCACCCAGTCCGACGGTATATTCTTTACCACCGGCGGGATTGGTTCCTTCCGTAACGGTTACATTGGCGTCCTTCGCTTTGACGGTCGTTGCTTTTGCCGTACCGCCAATGGCTGCATTCAGCTGACCCAGGTTGACTGCATCACTGTTTGCCGTGCCGTCAGCTACATTGGTAATCTTCTGGCCGTTCGCGTTGAGACCATCTTTGTTGACATAGGTCTTTCCGTTAATGGTCAGGCTGCCATTCGGCCCAAGATCCACATCTTTCTTCAGCTTCACATTGAGCTTCGTTCCATCAGATACAACGCCGATATTTCCATCTGTCAGGCCTGCCGAGGCACCGCCCTTGATTTCCAGCTTTTCTCCCAGCTTTTTGTTAATATCTGCGCCCGAGTCTCCGCCGAAGTTCAGGCCTTTGGCAATGGTATTGTTAATGTTTGTAATATTTGTTGTATTAATATTCTGCTGCGCTTTGGATGCGATATCTGTCAAGGTAACCTGTTTCTTATCGCCTTTTTCGTTCGCTACGGTCAGCACCATATTTCCGTTGCTGTCCGCTTTGTACTTGCCCTGGCTTCCTGCTTCCGGATTTGCTACCAGATGATAATCTTCCTTTGCCACCTCGGTGAATATTTTGCTCAGGTCTACATTGACTTTGCCCGTATCATTCCGTTCCAGTGTCAGGGTCTTGCCGTCATTGGAAACGCTGCCGCTTGTGACATAGTTGTTTTTGAGTCCCGTTATATTGGCGGTCAGGTTGTTCGTACCGGTCAATGCAGCCGCGCCGTCGCCGTTTGTCTGGTAATTTGCAGTACCGCCTGTCACATACTTGTCTTTCGCCGTCACAATACGGTTGATATCGCCGATATTGGCCGCATTGGTCGTCGTATTTCCGCCGCTGGCTACGTTCGTGATCTGCTTGTTCCCCGCGTTGATGCCGGTGTTGTTGATCTTTACGTCACCTACAGTCACGCTGTTGAAGGTCGGATCTTTGCTTACGGATACAGTCAGCTTCCTTGCGGCCGGATCGTATTCCACACCTGCATTGTCTTTTGCCGCGAATTCAAGGGTTTCTCCCGCCTTGATCGCGCCCTCATTGGTTCCTGCCTTTACCTTGAAGCCTGCTTTCAGTTTTTCCACGTCCGACGCGCTGGCAATATTATTGATTGTGACCGTGCTTGCCGGTGTCGTCGGATGCGCCTTGTCTTCCACTTTCAGATCCACTTTGCCGTTGGCTACGGAATAATTCCCGTCTGCCGCGTCAGGATTTTTAACCAAGCGATAGTCCGTCTTTGACGCATTGGAAATGGAAATGGCATCAGATACTTTCTTCAACTGGTCTTCTGTCGCCGCTCTGCCGTTCACGACCACCGGATTCTGCACGTCCCAGTCCCTGTTGTCCAGACCGGTTACATAGCTCTTGTGATCTGCCGAATCGACACCCATTCTGGCGGTTCCTGCCGTCACACTGTTCAGGCCGGTCACATCTTTCGCCAGTTTTACATTGAGCTTCGTTCCGTCAGATACAACGCCGATATTTCCATCTGTCAGGCCTGCCGAGGCACCGCCCTTGATTTCCAGCTTTTCTCCCAGCTTTTTGTTAATATCTGCGCCCGAGTCTCCGCCGAAGTTCAGGCCTTTGGCAATGGTATTGTTAATGTTTGTAATATTTGTTGTATTAATATTCTGCTGCGCTTTGGATGCGATATCTGTCAAGGTAACCTGTTTCTTATCGCCTTTTTCGTTCGCTACGGTCAGCACCATATTTCCGTTGCTGTCCGCTTTGTACTTGCCCTGGCTTCCTGCTTCCGGATTTGCTACCAGATGATAATCTTCCTTTGCCACCTCGGTGAATATTTTGCTCAGGTCTACATTGACTTTGCCCGTATCATTCCGTTCCAGTGTCAGGGTCTTGCCGTCATTGGAAACGCTGCCGCTTGTGACATAGTTGTTTTTGAGTCCCGTTATATTGGCGGTCAGGTTGTTCGTACCGGTCAATGCAGCCGCGCCGTCGCCGTTTGTCTGGTAATTTGCAGTACCGCCTGTCACATACTTGTCTTTCGCCGTCACAATACGGTTGATATCGCCGATATTGGCCGCATTGGTCGTCGTATTTCCGCCGCTGGCTACGTTCGTGATCTGCTTGTTCCCCGCGTTGATGCCGTCTTTATTGATATAGGTATTTCCGTTGATGGTCAGGCTGCCGTCCGTTCCCAGGTTGACATCTTTTTTCAAGTTGTATTTTACGGCCGTTACCTTTCCGGACGCATCTTTTGTCACGGAAGCCGTTGTATTTGTTCCATCGGCAAAGTTGACTTTACTGCCATTCTTCACTGCATTCACATCATTGCCATTCTCCTGTGCTGTCCAGGAAGCATTGGATGTTACCGCTTTCAGTTGGGCCACATTGACGGCATCGGAATCATTCGTGCCGGCCGCCACATTGATGATCTGGCGTTTTACCGTATCCGAGCCGACACTGACGGCGCCTGTCGTTCCTTTTGTCGCCTTAATGGCATTTACCTGTGCCGTGTCGGCACCGGAAGGAATGTAAGCATTGGATGTCTGCTGACGGTTGGAAACACTGTCAGCGCCGAGTGCTACGCCGCCATCTACTTGGGAATTGGCATTAACACCCATGGCAATGGATTTTTTCCCCTTGCTGCGTGCCAAAGGCCCGATTGCCGTGCTGGCATCGCCTTCCGCCAAAGCATTGAGCCCCATGGCCATAGAAGCGTCACCGGCGGCCTGGCTCATCGCGCCGAGTGCCACGGATGCCGTTCCGATGGAAGCAGTCTTGACATAATAGGGCTTATCATGCAAAGCAGCCGAACCAAGCGTTGCATCACTGGGCGCCTTATTATTCAGATTTTCATTATTCGCCAGTCCCGGCAGAAGGGATTGCAGTTTTGCACGATCCAGCTCGATATCATCCGTACCGATCGCCACGGAAGAGTTTCCGATCGCCCTTGTGTCTGCGCCGACAGCCACCGCCTGCGATCCGTAAGCCTTTGCCACGCTGCCGATAGCCACGCTCTGTGCATCACGCTTTTCCGTCGGACCATTGGTATGATCTACGTTTTTGACCCTTATATTCGTCTCTGCGCCGGAACCGATTGCCACATCGCCCCTGCTTCCGTAAGTATTGCTGTTGCTGCCGATCGCCACCTGTCCGGAACCAGGCAGCTGGTGGTATTTGGAAGCTACGGTTGTTGCCCTGTAGCCGACAGCAATGTCTTCATCAGACTGTACGCTGGATTCCGTACCGATAGCAACCGCGTTATTGACGGACCGCTTCGTCGTCAGCTTGGTAATACGTTTCGCGCTGCCGGTAAGAGTAACAGAATCTGCATTTCGGGTTTTCTCCAAATCGCCGGCTTTGGCGGAAGTACCGAGAGCGATGGAATTATTACCGCTTGCCTTGGCATCATCACCAATGGCCATAACGCCTTTTCTATCCAGCTGCTCATCAGTCCCGGTCACAAGCGGATTTGTGCTTGTCGCATTTTCCAAGGTCAACGCGCTGGCCTCACGCCCGATGGACAGTGAACCGGCACCTTCCGCATGGGCATTGTTGCCGATGGCTGTAGTCCTTACATCATTAGCCGTTGCCGCATTGCCGATAGCGACAGAAGACGGTCCGTTGCCGATACTGTCATTCCCTACAGAAACGGAAGAACCCCCGCTGGCTTTAGCCGAATTGCCCACTGCTACCCCGTTATTGGACGGAATGGTCGATATACGGGGATCCTTATTGTCTGCCGTTCCCGATTCCGCATTGTTGCCGATAGCCACACCGTCTTTGGCATAGCCTTTGGCACCTGCGCCTTCCGCGATACTGTTGTTCCCTATCGCTTTTGCCTGGTGTCCGATAGAAATGCTCTGTTCACCCGACGAAACGGATTTCAAACCTACCGCAATCGTCTGCTTATTCTTCGATTCCGCCTGATCTCCAAGCGCTACCCCGTGTTCTCCCTCGACTACGGAACTGGAGCCAATCGCCACACCGCCGATCGCATTGGCCCCTGCTTTTGCCTGATGTCCCATAGCGATGGCATAGTTTGCCAATGTTTGTACTTTATACCCGAATGCCAGCGCATAAACACCGTCCGCTTTTGCCTCTGTACCTTGGGCAACCGCATGAGACTTCTTTGCTTTTGCGTTTGTTCCTACGGCAACACTATCTTGTCCCGGAGCGGACGCGCCCGTCCCCCAGACTATCCCGCTTGCCGCATCCGCATCAGCAGGAAGCATACAGCCGGCAATCACCATGGCGCACAAAAGCGCGCGAAGCGGACGGATTTCCGTCACAGAGGCTTTATTATCTCTGCCGACCCTCTTCGTAATTTCCGAAACGACTATGTAGCAATTCTTCACCCTGCTCCATATGACCTTGTGTACTTGATTCATAACTTTAACCCCATCCTTTCTCTATTGCAAAAATGTTTTCTCCGATGTACAAAACGCTGACCGTTTTCATCTCTGTTTTTTTAATCGATATTTTCTGCCGGAGAAACTGCCTGCGCATGTTTTCCCTGAAGCCGCTGCATTGGGCTGTCTCTTTATCCTCTGCCCTGTCTTGTGCATCAGGAAATCATGCTCCCGCAGCAAACACGAAAATCATTTTACCCCATGCCTTAAATTTTTTCAACCATAAATTTTGCAAATACAAAATATCCAGTATTCATGCGGTTTTTCTGCTATTTATAAATTGACTTATAACCAATTTGTTTTTGTTTTCTTCTTCAAAGCCAATCATCTACGGAGCCCTCTATCTTACAGCCACCGCTTTATGCCTGCCTCTGAAAAACAACCTCGTCAAATCCTGCATTCCTGTAAAAATACGGGAAACTCCACTCGGGCAGGATATTTCCCTAAAAGTCCGTAACCTTCTTCATGACCGCCTCCATTTTTCATCATGCCTCTTCACGCCGGTACCGCTCCGGTTCGAAATTTCTCTCCTCGAATCCCTCTTCACGCCGGCTTTTCAGGCATACAAAAAACGCCCTCGAAAACAGCCGCCTAAGCAGCCGCACAGAGCGCTCTTAAATTCCTGCGTATGTTCCGGACACAGATGTCACATCTACTTCGTGACTTGCTCCGGATATCCCAATAAAACATATCCATTATTAAAACTCCCCCATCATCCCTGCCCCAGTCACTTCAGGGATATCTGCCGTTTTCTGCCATTACTCCGATTACAAAAAGCGGTTCTGCCGGCAAAAACAATCTCACCATCATACTCCCGTGGATGATAAGTATTCTTTCCATGCCGCAGCAGGATTGTATATCAGACTCAACTCTCCCCCATCCGGATCAAAAACGAATAGTATGATTCCGATACACAATTGTTTCGATTATACGACACCCCACCACAAAATGCACATATCAATTCCGCATAGCTGTATTACTTTTTATAATCAATAAGCACATATTTTCTAATCTTTTCATAATGCATCACGTTTCGGCAAACCATGCTGCGTACCGCATTCACGTTTTATACACCCTTATAAATATTTTCTTATTTTTTAACTTTATTTCCTCATTAATTCTTAATCTAAAGTTTACAGCATTACATCCCATATCCGGCATTAAGTAAAACACATAGATAATATATCATGTCAAATTGTACAAATCATGAATTCTACTTTATGAATAATGGTTGCATGCCCCTGCGTAATAAATCTATGACTCTGATGAGATTTTGCGGTTTTTCCCACCATGGGTACAGATTCTTCGCTGTCGCTCTGAATGACGCCTTACCGTCTTCCTCACTACAACAGCAGATCCTTCACATTCGCTTCGGATGACGTTTAACGTTCCCCTTACTATGACGATTAACGCTTCCCTCATTATGACGCCTTTTCTCCAATTGTCATTCTGAACGGAGTCAAGAAAGCCTTGAGGGAAAGACGGGAAACGGGATGGTGAAACGGAGTAAAGGATCTATGACTCTGATGACATATTACCGCTTTCCTCACCACGGTAACAGATTCTTCGCTGTCGCTCAGAATGACGCCTTACCATGGGTGCTACTTTATCAGCAGGCCTGAAAGTG
>ERZ1026998.140-NODE-140-length-28708-cov-4.634872_pt1 | contig 28708 bp, 20 predicted proteins | sample MGYA00519288_ERZ1026998 | MGnify/ENA primary metagenome ERZ1026998 (study PRJEB26926, sample SAMN06164454) | human gut metagenome | biome: ENVO:00009003; feature: ENVO:2100002; material: ENVO:00002003 | host: Homo sapiens | place: USA | collected 2012 ...
ACGAGATGTAGAGAGGTCTCGTGGGCTCGGAGATGTGTATAAGAGACAGATTCATCACCGGAGTGACAGATGCGGACAGCCTGGAACGCACCCTCTACATCATCCGCAAGAAGATAGAAAAGCGCGTGCGGCACACGGACTTCTACATCGTTTCGCTATCGGCAAAAAACATTATATATAAAGGTATGCTCTCGTCCATGCAAGTGCGCGAGTACTTCCCGGACCTGACGCAACCCTATTTTACCAGTGGATTGGCATTGGTACACTCCCGTTTCAGCACCAACACATTTCCTACATGGAGCCTCGCCCAACCGTTCCGTTTGTTAGCGCACAACGGCGAAATCAATACCATCCGCGGTAACCGGGGTTGGATGGAGGCGCGCGAAAGTGTCCTTTCCTCTCCGGCATTGGGGGATGTCAAAGACATCCGTCCCATTATCCAGCCGGGCATGAGCGACAGTGCCTCACTGGACAATGTGCTGGAATTTTTTGTAATGTCGGGACTGAGCCTGCCCCATGCCATGGCGATGCTGGTACCCGAATCGTTCAACGACAAAAACCCCATCAGTGAAGATTTGAAAGCGTTTTACGAATATCACTCCATCCTGATGGAACCTTGGGACGGGCCTGCCGCACTGCTGTTCAGTGACGGACGCTTTGCCGGAGGAATGTTGGACCGCAACGGTCTGCGCCCTGCCCGTTACCTCATTACCAATAATGACATGATGGTAGTGGCCAGTGAAGTAGGCGTGATGGATTTCGAACCGGGAGAGATTAAAGAGAAAGGGCGTCTGCAACCGGGCAAAATACTGATGATTGATACCGAACAAGGTAAAATATATTATGACGGTGAACTGAAAGAACAACTGGCGTCGGCCCGCCCCTATCGCGCATGGCTGTCTGCCAACCGCATCGAGCTCGATACCTTGAAAAGCGGACGCAAGATAGACAACCGGATAGACGGCTATGACCGTATGCTGCGTACTTTCGGCTTCTCGCGCGAGGATATAGAACGCACCCTCATGCCGATGTGCAACACAGGGGCCGAGCCCATCGCCTCTATGGGTAACGACACGCCGCTGGCCGTCCTTTCGGACAGGCCGCAGTTGCTGTTCAACTATTTCCGGCAACAGTTTGCCCAAGTGACCAATCCCGCCATCGACCCTATCCGTGAAGAGTTAGTCATGTCGCTCACCGAGTACATCGGGGCCGTGGGAATGAATATCCTGGTGCCCAGCGAAAGCCATTGCAAAATGGTACGTCTGCCCCATCCCGTGCTGAACAACACCCAACTGGACATCCTCTGCAACATCCGGTATAAAGGATTCAATACCGTGAAACTCCCTATCGTATTCGAGGTGAGCAAGGGAAAAGCCGGATTGCAAGAGGCCCTGAACGACCTGTGCAAAAAAGCCGAGCAATCCGTTACGGACGGAGTGAACTATATCATTCTGAGCGACCGTTTCGTGGACGACACCCATGCCGCCATCCCGTCGCTACTGGCAGTTAGCACTGTCCATCATCACCTCATCTCCGTTCAGAAACGCGTGCAAACCGCATTGATTGTAGAAAGTGGCGAGATTCGCGAGGTGATGCACGCCGCCCTGTTGCTGGGATATGGCGCCAGTGCCATCAATCCCTACATGGCCTTCGCCGTACTGGATGAACTGGTGAGGAAAGGCGATGTGCAGATGAATTACGAAACGGCCGAGAAGAATTATATCAAGGCCATCCGCAAGGGCTTGTTCAAGATTATGAGCAAGATGGGCATTTCGACTATCCGTTCCTACCGGGGCGCAAAGATTTTTGAAGCCGTAGGGGTCAGCGAGGAATTGTTGAGAAGCTATTTCGGCACACAGACATCCAGCATCGGAGGCATCCGTCTGGAAGAAGTCGCCAGAGACGCCATCGCCCTGCACGATGCCGGATTCGCCGCAAAAGAAGTGAGCGACATTTTACCGCACAACGGACTTTTCTCTTTCCGCAAAGACGGAGAACGGCACGCTTGGAATCCGGAAACCATCTCCACCCTGCAACTGGCCACCCGGCTGGGTAGCTATAAGAAGTTCAAGGAATTCACCTCCATGGTAGATGGAAAAGAGTCACCCCTCTTCCTGCGCGACTTCTTCGGGCACAAACGAAACCCTATCGATATTGAAAAGGTGGAGCCGGTAGAAAACATCGTGAAACATTTCGTGACAGGAGCCATGTCCTTCGGCGCTATCAGCAAGGAGGCACATGAGGCGCTGGCACTGGCCATGAACAAACTGGGCGCACGCAGCAATACGGGTGAAGGAGGTGAGGACAGCGACCGCATTACCGGCACCTACCAGGGTATCTCACTTTGCAGCAAGACCAAGCAGATAGCATCGGGACGCTTCGGAGTCACCGCCGAATACCTGGTCCATGCCGAAGAGATTCAGATAAAGGTAGCCCAAGGCGCCAAGCCGGGAGAAGGAGGACAACTGCCTGGATTCAAGGTAGATGAGGTGATTGCCAAAACCCGCCACTCCATTCCGGGCATCTCGCTCATTTCCCCTCCACCCCACCATGACATTTATTCCATCGAAGATTTGGCCCAGTTGATATTCGACCTGAAAAACGTAAACCCACAGGCACGAATCAGCGTGAAACTGGTAGCCGAAAGCGGCGTGGGAACCATTGCCGCCGGAGTGGCCAAAGCGAAAGCCGACTTGATTGTCATTTCGGGAGCGGAAGGAGGAACCGGCGCGTCGCCTGCATCGAGTATGCGGTATGCAGGTATCTCGCCCGAAATAGGACTGAGCGAGACGCAACAGACCTTGGTGTTGAACGGACTCCGCGGACAAGTGAAACTGCAAGTGGACGGACAGTTGAAAACCGGACGGGATATTATCAACATGGCCTTGCTGGGTGCGGAAGAATTCGGTTTCGGTACCACCGCATTGATTGTACTGGGATGCGTCATGATGCGCAAGTGCCACACCAACACCTGTCCCGTAGGCGTGGCCACCCAAGACCCCGAACTCCGCAAACATTTCCGCGGACACTATGAATATGTAGTGAATTATTTCACTTTCCTAGCACAGGAAGTACGCGAATATTTGGCCGAAATGGGATTCACCCGGTTGGAGGATATCATTGGACGGACAGACCTGATTGAAATACAACAAGCGCCAAGTGAGAAGAAATCCTCACTATTGGATTTCAGCAGACTGCTACACCGGGTGGACAACGGAGCTGCCATACACCATGTCATGGAACAGAAGCACGACATTGCCCATGTGAAGGATGTGACCATACTAGCCGCCGCCAGGGATGCCATAGAAAACGGAAAAGAAATTTCCCTGGAATACACCATCGCCAATACGGACCGTTCGGTAGGCGCCATGCTGGCAGGAGCGGTTGCCAAGAAATACGGGCAGGCAGGACTTCCGGAACAGACCATCCACATCAAATTCAAAGGTTCGGCAGGCCAAAGTTTCGGTGCGTTCCTGACCCACGGCATCAGTTTCAAGCTGGAAGGCGAAGCGAATGACTATCTGGGAAAAGGACTGAGCGGCGGACGCATTGCGGTACTGCCCCCCGTGCGCAGCAATTTCGATGCGGAAAAGAATACCATCGCCGGAAACACCCTGCTGTATGGCGCTACTGACGGCGAGGTGTATATCAACGGACGGGTGGGCGAACGCTTCGCCGTCCGCAATTCCGGTGTGACGGCCGTGGTAGAGGGTGTAGGCGACCACTGTTGCGAATACATGACCGGAGGACGGGTCGTGGTACTGGGGGAAACCGGACGGAATTTCGCTGCCGGAATGAGTGGCGGCGTGGCTTACGTGTGGAACAAGAACCACAACTTCGATTATTTCTGCAACATGGAGATGGTGGAGCTCTCACTTATCGAGGAGGCATCTTACCGGAAGGAGCTGCATGAACTGATCCGTCAGCATTACCTCTATACCGGTTCCAAACTGGCACGAACAATGTTAGATGACTGGAATCACTATGTGGATGAATTTATCCAGATAGTACCTATCGAATATAAACGAGTATTGCAAGAAGAACAAATGCGCAAGCTACAGCAAAAAATAGCTGATGTACAAAGAGATTATTAATACATCACACAAATTATCAACAAAGAAATACAACAAAGATATGGGAAATCCAAAAGCATTTTTAACTATACCGCGTCAGGAAGCGGGCTACCGTCCCATCCACGACCGGATATCAGATTATAGCGAGGTAGAACAGACTCTGAACAGCCGTGACCGGAAACTTCAAGCCTCACGCTGCATGGACTGCGGCGTTCCCTTCTGCCACTGGGCTTGTCCGCTGGGCAACAAGCAGCCCGAATTTCAAGATGCCCTCTACAAAGGCAAATGGGAGGAAGCCTACAAGATATTGAACGAAACCAACGATTTTCCTGAGTTCACTGGCCGCATCTGCCCCGCCCTCTGCGAAAAGAGTTGCGTGCTGAAACTGAGCATGGACTCTCCCGTCACCATCCGCGAGAACGAAGCGGCCATTGCCGAAGCAGCCTTCCGCGAAGGTTACATCAAGCCCCGGAACATTGAACGCAACGGACGGAAAGTAGCCATTATCGGCGCCGGGCCCGCCGGACTGGCCGCCGCCAACCAGCTCAACGGAAAAGGGTACACAGTGACCGTCTTCGACAAGAATGAGGCTCCCGGCGGCCTGCTACGTTACGGCATCCCCAACTTCAAGCTGCACAAGCCCATCATCGACCGCCGTATCCGGGTGATGGAAGAAGAAGGCATCCACTTCAAAATGAACAACGATGTGGATGTGCGACAACTCCCCGAAGGTTTTGACGCCTACTGCATCTGCACCGGAGCTCCGACCGCCCGTGACCTCCCTGTCCCCGGACGCGAACTGAAAGGCATCCACCCGGCACTGGACATGCTGGCGCAACAAAACCGTATCCTTGCCGGCATGACGTTCCCGAAAGAACAACTGGTTACTGCCAAAGGGAAAAAAGTACTGGTCATCGGCGGAGGGGATACCGGCAGCGACTGCATAGGGACCAGCAACCGGCAAGGTGCCCTAAGCGTCACCCAAATAGAAATCATGCCCCAGCCGCCCGTAGGACAGAATCCTGCCACTCCATGGCCCCAATTCCCCGTCGTACTGAAAACCACCTCTTCTCACGAAGAAGGGTGCAGCCGCCTATGGTCTCTCGCCACCCGTAAGTTTTTAGGCAAAAACGGTAAAGTGTGCGGTGTGGAAGTGGAACAGGTGGAATGGACTCCCGATCCCGACGGCGGCCGCCCTGTCATGAAGCCCACCGGAAAGGTGGAAGTGATTGAAGCCGACTTGGTTCTTCTGGCAATGGGCTTCTTAAAACCCGAACATCCCCAATTCACCGAAAACGTATTCGTAGCCGGCGATGCGGCAAGCGGAGCCAGCCTGGTGGTACGCGCCATTGCCAGCGGACGGAAAGCGGCAACGGACATAGACAGTTATCTCAATAAATAAATCAACAAATACAATTATGTGTGGAATCGTAGGAATATTCAAGATAAAGCAACAAACGCAAGAGTTGCGTCAGAAGGCATTGAAAATGTCACAAAAGCTCCGCCACCGCGGACCGGACTGGAACGGTATCTATGTAGGCGGCTCTACCATCCTGGCCCATGAACGCCTCTCCATCGTAGACCCTCAAAGCGGAGGGCAGCCCCTATACAGTCCCGACCGGAAACAAATCCTTGCCGTGAACGGAGAAATCTACAACCATCGGGATGTTCGTGCAAAGTACGCCGGAAAATATGATTTCCAAACCGGAAGCGACTGCGAAGTCATCCTTGCCCTTTACCGTGACAAAGGTATTCACTTCCTCGAAGACCTGAACGGCATCTTCGCCTTCGCCCTTTATGATGAGGAGAAAGACGATTTCCTCATTGCCCGCGACCCCATCGGAGTCATACCTTTATATATAGGTAAGGATAAGGACGGCAAAATATACTGCTCCAGCGAGTTGAAAGCCCTCGAAGGGTTCTGTGATGAATACGAACCCTTCCTTCCCGGCCATTACTATTGGGGAAAAGAAGGCAAGATGACCCGCTGGTACGTCCGCGACTGGTTTGAATACGAAGCCGTGAAAAACAACAATGCCTATTCCCAGGACATACACGACGGACTGGAAGAGGCCGTTAAACGCCAACTGATGAGTGATGTGCCCTACGGCGTACTTCTTTCCGGCGGTCTGGACAGTTCCGTCATCTCTGCCATTGCCAAGAAATATGCAGGCAAACGGGTAGAAACCGACAATAAAAAAGATGCCTGGTGGCCTCAGCTCCATTCCTTTGCTATCGGTCTGGAAGGTGCGCCCGACCTAATAAAAGCCCGCGAAGTGGCCCGCTTTATCGGAACCGTGCATCATGAAATCCACTATACCATCCAAGAAGGATTGGACGCTATCCGCGACGTCATTTACTACATCGAAACTTACGATGTCACCACCGTTCGCGCCTCTACCCCGATGTATTTGCTGGCACGCGTCATTAAAAGCATGGGAATCAAAATGGTGCTGAGTGGTGAAGGGGCTGATGAAGTGTTCGGCGGCTATCTCTATTTCCACAAAGCCCCTACAGCCCAAGCCTTTCATGAAGAAACCGTGCGTAAACTAGGCAAGCTCCACCTCTATGACTGCCCCCGTGCCAATAAATCCCTCGCAGCATGGGGAGTGGAAGGCCGAGTGCCTTTCCTGGACAAAGATTTTCTGGACATAGCCATGCGCCTCAATCCCGAGGCAAAGATGTGCCCCGGAAGCACCATTGAAAAGAAAATCGTCCGCAAAGCCTTTGCAGACATGTTGCCCGACAGTGTAGCATGGCGACAGAAAGAGCAGTTCAGCGACGGCGTGGGCTATAGTTGGATTGATACACTGAAAGCCCTTACCGCCGAAGCCGTCAGTGACGAGCAAATGGCGCACGCAACCGAACGGTTTCCTATCAATACGCCACAAAACAAGGAAGAATACTACTATCGCAGCATCTTCCAGGAGCACTTTCCCAGTGAAAGCGCAGCCCGCAGCGTGCCAAGCGTGCCCAGTGTGGCATGTTCTACAGCCGAAGCCCTTGCGTGGGACGCCGCCTTCAAGAACATGAACGAACCAAGCGGACGGGCCGTGAAGGGAGTGCACGAAGAAGCATATGATTCATAATATGGCAACGTGAGTCTGATTCCAACAATTTCATGCATATCTTTACCGCTTCTCTTACAGCATGTATTCAAAGAAGAGATGCTTTGCACTCCGAAATCTTGCGCGGCCTTGCCTTCGAAAAGAGGAAGGCTGCGCGGTGCTTTTGCCAACGTTTTCGAAATAGAGTGGAAAAAACAGCCCTTTCCATGCCGGGTATCAGAAAAAAATGGTGTAACTTTGTATAGCTATAAAAAAGAGAAGAAGAAAGATGGAAACAAAAAAAGCGCCTCAAATCCCTTACGGCATCTCGGACTTTGTGCGGATGCGGACTGAAAATTATTATTATGTGGACAAGACCATGTATTTGCCCCTGATTGAAGATACAGCCAGCTATATCTTTATGATACGTCCGCGCCGTTTCGGAAAAAGCCTTTTCCTAAGCATAATGAAAGCCTACTATGACATTTTGCAAAAAGACCGTTTCGAAAGTTATTCAGCGGACTATGAATAGGTAAGAATTCCACCGACCAGCGCAACCGTTTCCAGATGATTTATTTTGATTTCTCAAAGGCAGGGGTTTCATTGGAAAGACTGGAAAAATGTTTTGAGACTTATTGCAATGTTGTCCTCTACGTGTTCATAAAGGATTACGCTTCTTTTTATTATGATAATTTTGAAGAAAAGTGCTGTATCTGGCTCAAGGAACCACGTTACATAAAGTCCTGATACAGTTCAAAGGATGGGAAGTGGTGAGAAGTGAAAAAGATACACATTAAAAACACAATTAACAGATAAAATAATGAAAACACCTTTTATTCCTAAATTGATTCTCCTTTTTATCCTATTTTTTCTTTATTCTGCTGGATATGCACAACAACGGGATTCAGTAACCATACGCGGACAAGTAACAGATTATAACGGACAACCCATTGACAGTTGTTCCATCTTTTGGCAGAGCCCTTCTTTTGATGACATTAAACAAGCCATCACTGACAAAAACGGATACTACACCACCCGTATTCCTAAAGGAAAATATCAAAGTATGGGGGCTATCAATATGTCTACCTACCCACATACCGTAAAACCCGGACTAGCGGAAAAAGACCAACGTCTCGAATTTTGGGCATGGAATTTCATTGCCGATCGTGATACCACTCTCAACATTCGCTATCATCGTATGGAAGTCTATGGACTACGTATTTTCCACATCCCTGGAGGCATGCCCACCTATCAGATATATGTTCGACCCATGAGTCTGACCCGCACCCTGCAATGGCAAAAAGAAGAAAAATCCTCACTTGTACATGCACAGGATCTTAGCAAGATTGAGCAAACAGGTTTAAGCAAACAAGCCAAAGGCGTTTTGCTGGCACCATCGGCTGACAAATTAAAAGCTATCGTTTGGATAGATGGAGAAGAAGTACCTGTTCTGATGAAACAAGAGATAAAAGAGTACTTCAATGCTACTGAATACGGTAATGCCTATCTGCTGACCGTGGATATGCCCAAACACCAGAAAAATATTCTCCCCTACCGAATATTTAAAGTAGAGTTAACTGATTTAGAGAATGGTGACCGTGGAGAAGGGCTTTATTATATGGAAAAAGAGAACTATATAAAATAAAAAGAAGCGGTAGAATACCGCTTCTTGAGCCGAAACCGGGACTCGAACCCGGGACCTATTCATTACGAATGAATTGCTCTACCAACTGAGCCATTTCGGCAACTGTTTTTTCTGCAATATCGGGTGCTTTTCTGAAAAAGCGTTGCAAATATATATCTTTCTTTCGAAATAAAGAAACTAAAAGCGGATAATTTTTCAGTTATCCGATTTTGTTATGTCAATTGATGCCGGATTTATTGGTAGACTTCTTCGTGTATTAAAGAATGTAAGTATTCATATTTATTAATAAAATGAGTAAAATATTTCTTTTCGATTTTTATTCTTACTTTTTTATTGCTTTCGTCAATTATTTATGGTTTTTTATTGCATTTATGTTAATTGATATTTGTATCTTTGCAGTCGAATCAGAACATATACTTAGTAGATTATGTGTGGAATAGTAGGCTATATTGGAAAACGAGATGCTTACCCTGTTCTCATAAAAGGCCTGAAGCGGTTGGAATACCGGGGCTATGATAGCGCAGGAGTCGCATTGATAGACAAAAAAAGGAGGTTGAACGTTTATAAAACGAAAGGAAAGGTTTCAGACCTAGAGGCTTTTGTTTCCCCAAAAGACGTTTCCGGTACAATTGGTATTGCCCACACCCGATGGGCCACCCACGGAGAGCCTTGTCAGGCTAACGCTCATCCTCATTTTTCTTCTTCAAAGAATCTAGCTCTTATCCACAATGGTATTATTGAAAACTACGCTACCCTGAAAGAAAAGCTACAAAAAAAAGGGTTCATCTTTAAAAGTAGTACAGATACCGAAGTTCTCGTACAGTTAATTGAATTTTTCCAACTTTCCAACCATTTAGATTTACTTACTGCCGTTCAGTTGGCTCTGCATGAGGTGATTGGCGCATACGCTATAGCGGTGCTCGACAAGAATAATCCCGATGAGATTATTGCAGCACGCAAAAGCAGTCCGCTGGTGGTAGGGATAGGGAAGGATGAATTCTTTCTGGCTTCGGATGCTACTCCGATTGTAGAGTATACGGATAAAGTGGTGTATCTGCAAGATGGGGAGATAGCGGTGATTCGCAGAGACAAGACATTGGAAGTCGTCAATCTGGACAACGTGCTTCAAAATCCCGAAGTACGTACGGTGGAAATGAATCTGGGACAACTGGAGAAAGGGGGATACCCGCATTTCATGTTGAAGGAGATATTCGAACAACCCGATTGTATTAACGACTGTATGCGTGGACGCATCAATGCGGACGGTGATAAAGTAGTACTGTCGGCGGTTATTGATCATAAGGAACGTCTGCTCAAGGCTCGTCGCTTTGTAATTGTGGCTTGCGGAACTTCGTGGCATGCCGGATTGATAGGGAAACAACTGATAGAAAGTTTCTGCCGTATTCCGGTAGAAGTGGAATATGCCTCCGAGTTCCGCTATCGTGATCCGGTGATTCATGAAGACGATGTGGTAATAGCTATCTCGCAATCGGGTGAAACGGCCGATACATTGGCTGCCATAGAACTGGCGAAAGAGAAAGGAGCTTTTATCTATGGTATATGCAATGCGGTAGGTTCATCCATTCCGCGCATTACAGATACCGGTTCTTATATTCATGTAGGACCGGAGATAGGAGTGGCGTCCACCAAGGCATTTACCGGACAGGTAACCGTGCTTACCATGCTGGCGCTGACACTGGCAAAAGAGAAAGGGAGTATGGCAGATGAGAAATACCTGGAAGTGATCCGGGAATTGACTGTGATTCCGGCTAAAATAAAAAAGATATTGATCAGTAATCCTAAAATAGCGGAACTGTCGCGTATTTTCACCTATGCACATAATTTCCTCTATTTGGGGCGGGGGTACAGTTTCCCGGTAGCTTTGGAAGGTGCGTTAAAGTTGAAGGAGATATCTTATATTCACGCTGAAGGCTATCCCGCAGCCGAGATGAAACATGGGCCTATCGCATTGATTGATGCCGAAATGCCTGTTGTGGTGATAGCTACGCATAATGCGATGTATGAAAAGATAATGAGTAACATACAGGAAATCAAGGCGCGGAAGGGAAAAGTAATCGCTTTGGTCACAGAAGGAGATACGGTAATCAGTAAGTTGGCCGATGATTGCATTGAGTTGCCCGAAACATTAGAGTGCCTCGAACCGTTGATAGCTACGGTCCCCTTACAGTTATTGGCCTACCATGTAGCCATTTGCAAAGGGAAGAATGTGGATCAGCCACGAAATCTGGCGAAGTCGGTAACAGTAGAATAGAAGGCAATGCTGCCGGAGATTATGCAGGAAGTTTCCGGCATAATTCTTGAAAGATGTACCGTAAGTTTGGAAAAATGACAGAAGGTCTTGTCATACCTTTGGGATGTTTTTATAAGAATCTGAAAATGAACTATTAATTTAAGTAGTAAAGAGAGAGCATGGAACCGTTAAAGCATGAATGTGGAGTCGCTATGATACGACTGCTGAAACCGCTGGAATATTATCAGGAAAAGTATGGAACCTGGATGTATGGCTTGAACAAGCTGTATCTGCTGATGGAAAAACAACACAACCGCGGACAGGAAGGCGCCGGGTTGGCCTGTGTCAAACTGGAGGCCAATCCCGGTGAAGAATATATGTTCCGTGAAAGAGCTTTAGGTTCAGGGGCGATAACAGAGATATTCGGTACGGTGCAAAATCATTTCAAGGATTTGGCGCCTGAACAATTGCATGATGCCGGATACGCCAAGAAATGCCTTCCCTTTGCCGGAGAGGTATATATGGGGCATTTGCGTTATTCCACTACCGGAAAAAGCGGTATCTCCTACGTGCATCCGTTCTTGCGCCGTAACAACTGGCGTGCCAAGAATTTGGCGTTGTGCGGCAATTTCAACATGACCAATGTGGATGAGATTTTCGCACGTATCACTGCCGACGGCCAGCATCCGCGTAAATATGCCGACACATATATTATGCTGGAACAAGTGGGGCACCGTTTGGATCGCGAGGTGGAGCGCCTCTATGTGGAATGTGAGAAGGAAGGTCTGAAAGGCATGGATATCACTCACGCTATAGAAGACCGCATTGATCTGGGCAATGTCCTCAAAACTTCGAGCAAGGAGTGGGATGGAGGCTATGTGATCTGCGGTATGACCGGTAGCGGTGAGTCTTTTGCGGTGCGCGATCCGTGGGGCATTCGTCCGGCTTTCTGGTACATGGACGATGAAATCATGGTATTGGCATCCGAGCGCCCTGTCATTCAGACTGCCTTGAATGTATCTGCCGGAAGCATCAATGAATTGCAACCGGGACAGGCTATCCTTATAAGCAAGACTGGAAAGATGCGTCTGGCACAGATCAACCGGGCGAAAGAGAAGAAAGCCTGTTCCTTCGAACGTATCTATTTCAGCCGGGGAAGTGACATGGATATTTATAAAGAAAGAAAACAGCTGGGCGAAAAACTGGTGAATCCTATTTTGAAAGCGGTAGACTATGATGTGGAGCATACCGTATTCTCTTTTATACCCAATACGGCGGAAGTGGCTTTCTATGGACTGCTGGAAGGATTCGACAATTATCTGAATGAACTGAAAGTAAAGAAGATAGAGGCTTTGGGGCATCATCCCAATCACGAGGAACTGGAAAAAATCCTGTCCTGGCGTATCCGTAGCGAGAAAGTAGCCATCAAGGATATCAAGCTGCGTACCTTTATCGCCGAAGGCAACAGTCGGAATGATTTGGCTGCCCATGTGTATGATATCACTTATGGAAGCCTTGTGCCTCATGTGGATAATCTGGTGATTATTGATGACAGCATCGTCCGGGGAACTACGTTAAGACAGAGCATTATCGGCATCCTCGACCGCCTGCATCCGAAGAAAATCGTCATTGTTTCTTCTTCGCCACAGGTGCGTTATCCTGATTATTATGGTATTGATATGGCCAGTATGGATCAGTTTATCGCTTTCAAGGCTGCTATCGATTTATTGAAAGAACGGGATATGAAAGATGTGATAGCCCGTGCTTACAACAAATCGAAAGACCAGGTGGGGTTACCCAAAGAGCAGATGGTGAATTATGTGAAAGAAATTTATGCCCCTTTCACTAATGAGGAGATTGCGGCAAAAATGGTGGAACTTCTCACTCCGAAGGGTACGCAGGCGAAAGTGGAAATCGTTTATCAGACACTGGAAGGATTGCATGAAGCGTGTCCCAACCATACGGGCGACTGGTATTTCAGTGGGGATTATCCTACTCCGGGTGGAGTGAAGCTGGTGAACCAGGCGTTTATAGACTATATAGAAAAAGTTTATCAATTCTAAAGAACAACCATTCAAGATAGATTAGATGAGAAATGTAACATTGATCCTCGACGACGGGAGCCGTTTCCCGGGCAAGTCGTTCGGTTATGAGAAACCGGTAGCCGGCGAAGTGGTGTTTAATACCGCTATGACCGGTTATCCTGAGAGTTTGACAGACCCTTCATATGCGGGGCAGCTGATGACCTTAACTTATCCGTTGGTCGGTAACTACGGGGTACCTCCCTTTACTATCGAACCCAATGGCTTGGCTACTTTTATGGAAAGTGAACGTATCCATGCCGAAGCGATTATTGTAAGTGATTACAGTGAAGAATACAGTCACTGGAATGCGAAAGAAAGTCTGGCCGACTGGCTGAAGCGTGAGCAAGTGCCGGGCATTACAGGCATCGATACCCGTGAACTGACCAAAGTTCTTCGCGAACATGGGGTAATGATGGGGAAAATCGTATTTGATGATGAACCCGGCAATGTGCCCGAAGCAATGTATGCAGGTATCAATTATGTAGATAAAGTATCGTGTAAGGAAGTGATTCGTTACAATGAAGGTGCCGGTAAGAAAAAAGTGGTGTTGGTGGATTGTGGTGTAAAGACAAATATTATCCGTTGCTTACTGAAACGGGATGTGGAAGTGATCCGTGTCCCTTGGAACCATGACTTTACAGGGATGGAGTATGACGGATTGTTTATTTCGAACGGTCCGGGTGATCCGGATACTTGCGATGAGGCGGTACAGCATATCCGCAAGGCGATGAGCCTGAGCGACAAGCCTATCTTCGGCATTTGTATGGGGAATCAGTTGCTTTCCAAAGCAGGAGGTGCCACCATCTATAAATTGAAATACGGTCATCGCAGCCATAACCAACCGGTGCGCATGATAGGAACGGAACGTTGTTTCATTACCAGTCAGAACCACGGTTATGCGGTAGATAATAATACATTGGGAACCGATTGGGAACCGCTGTTCATCAATATGAATGACGGTTCCAACGAGGGTATCAGGCATAAAACCAAACCTTGGTTCTCGGCACAGTTCCATCCGGAAGCTGCATCGGGACCTACGGATACCGAGTTCCTGTTTGATGAGTTTGTGAAGTTGTTATAAACCGTGTATTAAAAAGAACAAGTATGAAAGACGAAATAAAGAAAGTATTGTTATTAGGTTCCGGTGCCTTGAAGATTGGCGAGGCCGGAGAATTTGACTATTCGGGTTCGCAAGCATTGAAAGCCTTGAAGGAGGAAGGGATTGAAACGGTTCTGATCAACCCGAACATCGCTACCGTGCAGACCAGCGAAGGGGTGGCAGACCAGATTTATTTCCTGCCCGTTACTCCTTATTTTGTAGAGAAGGTGATAGAAAAGGAACGTCCGGACGGCGTGCTCCTGTCTTTCGGCGGACAGACTGCCTTGAACTGTGGGGTGGCACTGTACAAAGCAGGTATCTTCGAAAAATACAATGTCCGTGTGTTGGGTACTCCTGTGCAGGCCATCATGGATACTGAAGACCGTGAATTGTTTGTAGAAAAACTGAATGAAATCAATGTCAAGACCATCAAGAGCGAAGCGGTGGAAAATCTGGAAGATGCCCGTCGCGCCGCTAAAGAATTAGGTTATCCGGTCATTATCCGTGCCGCCTATGCATTGGGTGGTTTGGGCTCAGGTTTCTGTGACAATGAAGAGGAACTGAATGTTCTGGCTGAAAAGGCCTTCTCTTTCTCGCCGCAGGTATTGGTGGAAAAGAGTTTGAAAGGCTGGAAGGAGGTGGAGTATGAAGTGGTCCGTGACCGTTATGATAACTGCATCACTGTATGTAACATGGAGAACTTCGACCCGCTGGGTATCCATACCGGCGAGTCTATCGTGATCGCCCCTTCGCAGACACTGACCAATGCCGAGTATCATAAACTTCGTGAACTGGCTATCCGTATCATCCGCCATATCGGCATTGTGGGCGAATGCAATGTACAGTATGCCTTCGATCCCGAATCGGAAGATTACCGTGTCATTGAGGTCAACGCCCGTCTTTCGCGTTCGTCTGCATTGGCTTCCAAGGCTACCGGCTATCCGTTGGCTTTCGTTGCCGCCAAATTAGGCTTGGGATATGGGTTGTTCGACTTGAAAAACTCGGTGACAAAGACCACCAGTGCCTTCTTCGAGCCTGCACTGGACTATGTGGTGTGCAAGATTCCCCGTTGGGACTTGGGCAAGTTCCACGGTGTGGACCGTGAACTGGGCTCGTCCATGAAATCGGTGGGCGAGGTGATGGCTATCGGACGTACTTTCGAAGAAGCCATTCAGAAAGGTTTGCGCATGATTGGTCAGGGAATGCATGGTTTCGTAGAGAATAAGGAATTGGTTATAGAAGACGTGGACAAAGCCCTTCGTGAGCCGACGGACAAACGTATTTTCGTGATCAGCAAAGCCATGCGTGCAGGTTACACGGTAGACCAGATTCATGAGCTGACCAAGATTGACAAATGGTTCTTGCAGAAATTGCAGCACATCATGGACACTTCTAAAGAGATGCACGAATGGGGCAATAACCACAAGCAGATTACCGATATGCCGGACGAATTGCTCCGCAAGGCGAAAGTGCAGGGATTCTCCGATTTCCAGATAGCCCGTGCCATTGGCTACGAAGGAGATATGGAAGACGGCATTCTGTATGTGCGTAATCATCGTAAGCAGGTGGGAATCCTTCCGGTGGTGAAACAAATCGATACTTTGGCGGCCGAGTACCCTGCACAGACCAACTATCTGTACTTGACGTATAGCGGTGTGGCCAATGATGTGAAGTACTTAGGCGACCATAAATCCATCGTGGTACTGGGTTCGGGTGCTTACCGCATCGGTTCGTCGGTGGAATTTGACTGGTGTGGCGTGCAGGCTTTGCAGACTATCCGTAAGGAGGGTTACCGCAGTGTCATGATTAATTATAATCCCGAAACGGTTTCTACCGACTATGATATGTGCGACCGTCTGTACTTTGACGAGCTGACTTTCGAGCGTGTGATGGATATTCTCGAACTGGAGAATCCCCACGGGGTGATTGTCTCTACCGGTGGTCAGATACCGAATAACCTTGCCCTGCGCCTCGATGCGCAGAAGGTACCTATTCTCGGCACAAGCGCCAGGAGCATCGACAATGCCGAAGACCGTGACAAGTTCTCCGCCATGCTCGACCGCATTGGTGTAGACCAACCCGAATGGCGGGCGCTGACCTCCCTGGAGGACATCAACGCCTTTGTGGATAAGGTGGGTTTCCCGGTATTGGTCCGTCCTTCCTATGTATTGTCCGGTGCTGCGATGAACGTCTGCTCCAACCGGGAGGAACTGGAACGCTTCCTGAAGCTGGCAGCGAATGTCAGCAAGAAACATCCCGTGGTGGTGAGCCAGTTCATCGAGCATGCCAAGGAGGTGGAGATGGATGCGGTGGCACAAAACGGTGAGATTGTCGCATATGCCATCAGTGAGCATATCGAGTTTGCCGGGGTGCATTCCGGAGACGCCACTATCCAGTTCCCGCCACAAAAGTTGTATGTGGAGACGGTGCGCCGCATCAAGCGCATCAGCCGCGAGATTGCCCGTGAGCTGAACATCTCCGGTCCGTTCAATATCCAGTATCTGGCACGCGAGAACGACATCAAGGTGATTGAGTGCAACCTCCGTGCCAGCCGTTCGTTCCCGTTTGTCAGCAAGGTGCTGAAGATAAACCTTATTGAACTTGCCACGAAGGTGATGCTCGGCATTCCGGTACAGAAGCCGGACAAGAATCTGTTCGATTTGGATTACGTAGGCATCAAGGCGAGCCAGTTCTCCTTCAACCGTCTGCAGAAGGCCGACCCGGTACTGGGTGTGGATATGGCAAGCACGGGCGAGGTGGGTTGCATCGGCAGCGATACTTCCTGCGCCATTCTCAAGGCGATGCTCTCCGTGGGATATCGTATTCCAGAGAAAAATATCCTGCTTTCTACCGGTACTCCGAAGCAGAAAGTGGACATGCTTTCTGCCGCGCGTATGCTTCAGAAGAAGGGGTATAAGATATTTGCCACGGGTGGTTCCAGCAACTTCCTTACGGAGAACGGTGTGGAGAATACGCGCGTCTACTGGCCCAGCGAACCCGAACGCCAGCCGCAGGCACTCGACATGCTGCACCGCAAGGAGATAGACATGGTGGTCAATATTCCGAAGAACCTCACCGCAGGCGAGTTGGATAACGGCTACAAGATACGCCGTGCCGCCATCGACCTCAATATTCCGTTGATAACGAATGCCCGTCTGGCAAGTGCGTTCATCAATGCATTCTGCACGATGATGCCGGATGATTTGGCTATCAAGTCGTGGGCGGAGTACAAATGATGATTTAATTTGCTATCTTTGCTGAAAACTAAGTTCGATGGAAACAATTTTGACCCAATACTATCAATCTCCTTATGGCGAGTTGCTCCTCGGCTCTTTCGGCGATAAACTCTGCCTATGCGACTGGATGCTGAACGAGAAACGTAGAGTAACCGTTGATAAGCGCATACGGCAGGCGCTGCATGCCGATTATGAGGAAGGCACTTCGGAAGTGATTGCAAGGGCAATCATTCAGTTGGATGAGTATTTTGCCTGTAAGCGGACCATATTCGATGTTCCACTGCTTGCAGTCGGAACAGAATTCCAGCGGACGGTGTGGCAGGAGTTGCAGAACATCCCTTACGGAAAAACAGTGTCCTACGGCGAGCTTTCACGAAAGCTGGGCAATCCAAAAGCCGTACGCGCGGTGGCGGCTGCCAATGGGGCAAATGCCCTCTCCATACTCATCCCCTGCCATCGTGTGGTGGGCAGCAACCATACGCTGATAGGCTATGCCGGTGGACTGGCAGCCAAACAAGGGATGCTGGCATTGGAAGCGGACTCTTGCGACGGACCGTCAGGCTCCCGTATAGGACAGCTGTTTTGAGGTCAGGTTTGTTTCTGGTATTCCGCCGGTGTCATCCCCGTCATACGTTTGAAGAACTTCGAGAAGAACGACGGATTGGGAAAGTTCAGTTCGTCTGATATTTGAAACACCAGTAGATTACTGTGTTTCAGCAATACTTTGGCTTCGAGGATAACTGCTTGATTAATCCATTGCATCACGGTTTGTCCGCTTGTTTCACGTATCACCGAGCTCAGATAGTGCGGTGTCAGGCATAGTTTGTCGGCATAGAAGTTGACGCTGCGTTCGTGCTTGCTGTGTTGGTTCACCAAAGCGATGAAGCGGCGGAATAGCTCTTCCTGGCGTGAAAGGCGTGCCGGAGTTGACTTGCATGTGTGCTCGTGGATATACTTAAGGTTATAGAGAAGTGAGACAATCAAGTGCTGTACAGCTCCGCGGCGGTAGGGCAAACAATGTAGTATATTCCACAATAAAGAGAAGAAGCTGCTGATGTGTGCCCATTCCTCGTTGTTGCATGAAAGGCGGATTCCGTTTCGTGTATAAGCTTCCGAAAGAATGGAATTCTGTAGTACGGGCAGAAAATTGGCAGTGGGCATGATGACTTGGAATTCGTAGTCGGGACTGACTTCCGATATTTCTATCAGCGAATTGTCAGGGATGATAATAATATCGTGGGCTGTAGCTTCATATTCGATAAGATTGATGGAGATTCGGCCCTTACCTTGCATGATGCGTACAATCCTTCCTTCTTTGGCACGATAAGGTTGCTGGGTGCGGAATAGCCTGAATCCCATTGCTTGAAAACTGATGACCATTCCCAAATCGTCGTTTATAAATCTGTATTCGGAATGTTCTATAAAATCCGGATTGTTGCGGATGTCCTCGAATGCGACGCTTATCGGTTTGTTCTTTTCCATATCTTTCCCTTTATGAATAATGTATATTTCCACCGCAAAGATAATAAAGTGTTCCTATTATTTGTCTTTTTCTACGAAATGTCGTACTATTAGAACATCTTTGCGCACAAATGGATTGTAAGGTTATAGGGTTATGCCTTTATCTTTGCATGTGTATAGAACAAAACCATGTAGAATAAACAAGAAACAGAATGGATATGAAACGAACCGTTTTCTTTTTTACCCTTTCTCTTGCCGCCATGCTGGCACATGCCCAGCTCACGTTGGAGGAGTGCCAGCGACGGGCGCAAGACAATTATCCGTTGGTCAGGCAATACGGACTGATAGAAAAGGCACGCGGGTACGACCTCTCCAATGCCGGAAAAGGTTACTTGCCCCAGTTTTCCCTATCCGGCAAGGCCACGTACCAGAGTGACATCACCCGGCTACCGGTCGAAATCCCTAATCTCGACATCAAGACTGCTTCGAAAGACCAGTACCAGGTGATGCTCGAAGTGCAGCAGACCCTCTGGGATGGTGGGGATATACGTTCCAGAAAACGATTGACGCGTGCCGCCTCGGAAGTGGAACTGGAAAAACAGCATGTAGACATGTATGCCTTGACTGACCGGGTGAACCAGCTCTTTTTCGGCATCCTGCTGTTGGACGAACAGCTGAAACAGAACAGCCTCTTGCAAGAAGATTTAGGAAGAACCCACAAGCAGGTAGCCGACTATATAGCCAATGGCATCGCCACCCTGAGCGACCTGGATGCAGTCAGCGTAGAGCAACTGAACACCAGGCAGCACCGTGTGGAATTGGAGACCACCCGCCGTGCATACCTCAGCATGCTTGCTGCCTTTACGGGCAAGGATCTCTCTTCCGAAACGGTTTTATTGAAACCGGCTGCCGAAGAAAACATAGACCGGCAGATGAACAACCGCCCCGAACTTCGTTGGTACGATGCGCAGGGAGAGCAACTCCGCCAGCAGGAGGCAGCTTTGAACACCCGGTTGATGCCGCGTTTCGGCCTTTTTGTACAAGGGGCATACGGCAATCCAGGGTTGAATATGCTGAAGGATGAATTCAACGCCTATTACATGGCGGGGGTGCGCATGTCCTGGAATTTCGGCAGTCTGTATACATTGAAGAACGACCGCCGCAGGATAGACAATACCCGCCAACAGATAGAGACCGGCCGGGATGTGTTCCTTTTCAACATTAGCCTGCAGGCTACGCAGCAGGATGCGGGCATTGTATCCATGCGCCGCCAGATGGTGGATGATGACGAGATTATCCGTCTGCGTGGGAATATCCGCCGTGCAGCCGAGGCCAAGGTGCAGAACGGGACAATGACCGTGACCGATATGCTGCGGGAGATTACCAATGAAAGTATGGCACGACAGACCAAGGCATTGCATGAGGTGCAGTTGCTGATGAACATCTGGCAGCTGAAATATACGCTGAACAATTAATGACTATAATCCGTAATTTATAACTTGAAATAGTATGAAATCATTGAAATTATTTCCTTTTTTATTTCTCCTTGCCGCCTGTACCGGCGGTACTCCGAAATATGATGCGACGGGAACGTTCGAGGCTACCGAAGTCATCGTTTCTGCCGAGGCGTCCGGAAAACTGCTGAGTTTCGACATCGAGGAAGGTACGACACTGATAGACGGGCAGGAAGTAGGCATTATAGATACCGTCCAACTCTATCTGAAGAAACTCCAGTTGGAGGCCAGTGTCAAGTCCGTGGAAGGCCAGCGGCCTGATATCCTGAAGCAAGTAGCCGCCACTCAGGAACAGATTGTGCAGGCACGGCGCGAGCGCGACCGTGTGTCCAACCTGCTCCGTGTGGGTGCCGCCAACCAGAAGCAACTGGATGATGCCGAGTCCCTTCTCGAAGTCCTCCGCAAGCAGCTCGACGCACAGAACTCCACCCTGCGCAACAGTGACCGCAGCCTGACGTGGCAAAGCTCCTCTGTCGGCATCCAGGTGGCGCAGATAGAAGACCAGTTGCGCAAATGCCACATCACCTCTCCGCTGACGGGAACCGTCCTTGCCCAATATGCCGAAGCCGGAGAACTGGCTGCTCCCGGCACCCCTCTTTTCAAAGTGGCGGATATGGAGCAGATTTACCTCCGTGCCTACATCACCTCCGAGCAGCTTGCCGAAATCAAGCTGGGGCAGCAAGTGAAGGTTTATGCGGATTATGGAAAGGAAGTGCGGAAAGAATACCCCGGCATCGTCACCTGGATTTCCGATACGTCCGAATTCACTCCAAAAACTATCCTGACGAAAGACGAGCGCGCCAATCTGGTCTATGCCGTAAAGATTGCCGTGAAGAATGACGGGATGCTGAAAATAGGAATGTATGGAGGCTGTAACTTTAACTAATATCTCCAAACGTTACGGCAGCGTGGAAGCCCTGCGGGGTGTCTCTCTGTCAGTGGCTCCCGGTGAGCTTTTCGGCATCATCGGGCCGGACGGTGCGGGCAAGACATCGCTTTTCCGCATCCTCACCACTTTGCTGCTTGCCGACGGAGGCTCGGCCTCGGTCTGCGGTCTGGATGTGGTGAAGGACTACAAAGCCATCCGCAGGCGGGTGGGGTATATGCCCGGACGCTTCTCCCTCTATCCGGACTTGACGGTGGAGGAGAATCTCAATTTCTTCGCCACCGTCTTCCACACCACCATCGAGGAGAATTATGATTTGGTGCGCGACATTTACCGGCAGATAGAACCTTTCCGCAAGCGCCGCGCCGGAGCGTTGTCCGGCGGCATGAAGCAGAAACTCGCCCTTAGCTGTGCCCTTATCCATAAACCGGATGTCCTCTTTCTGGACGAACCCACTACGGGCGTCGACCCCGTGTCCCGCAAGGAATTCTGGGGAATGCTTCGCCGACTGAAGGAGCAGGGTATCACCATCATTGCTTCCACCCCCATCATCGACGAAGCGCGCCAATGCGACCGCATCGCCTTCATCAACGAAGGAGAGATAAAAGGCATCGATACCCCCGACCGTATCCTGACACGCTTTGCGGGCATCCTCTGCCCTCCGGGCTTGCAGCACGAACGGGTGGAAAACCACGAAAACAAGGTGATTGAAGTGGAAGGGTTGACCAAGCGGTTCGGTAATTTCACCGCTGTAGACCACATCTCCTTCCAAGTCCATCGGGGCGAGATTTTCGGTTTCCTGGGAGCCAACGGGGCAGGCAAGACCACCGCCATGCGCATGCTTACGGGACTTAGCCGCCCCACCGGCGGCAAGGCATGTGTGGCAGGTTTCGATGTGGCTTCCCAACCCGAAGAAGTGAAGAAGAACATCGGCTACATGAGCCAGAAATTTTCCCTTTACGAAGACCTCAAGGTGTGGGAGAATATCCGCCTCTTTGCCGGTATCTACGGCATCCCCGAAGCGGAGATTGCCCCCAAGACGGATGAGCTGCTCCTCCGCCTCGGGCTGGAAAAGGAACGGGATACACTGGTGAAAAGCCTTCCGCTGGGCTGGAAGCAGAAGCTGGCCTTCTCCGTCTCCATCTTCCACCGTCCCAAGATTGTCTTTCTGGATGAGCCTACGGGTGGGGTGGACCCTGCCACGCGCCGCCAGTTCTGGGAGCTGATTTACCAGGCTGCCGACGAGGGCATCACCGTCTTTGTCACCACCCACTTTATGGACGAGGCGGAGTATTGCGACCGCATCTCCATCATGGTAGACGGCGTCATCCGTGCACTCGACACTCCCGGGGAGCTGAAACGGCAGTTCAATGCCACTACGATGGACGATGTATTCCAACAACTGGCTCGTCAAGCTGTGCGAACCGCCGACTGAAAATCCGTGAAATCCGCATTATCCGAGCCTAAATATAAATATAGACAATGAAACAATTCATATCTTTCATCCGAAAAGAGTTCTTCCATATCTTCCGCGACCGGCGCACGATGCTGATTCTGCTGAGCATGCCCATCGTGCAGATAATCCTTTTCGGTTTTGCCATCACCACCGAGGTGAAGAACGTGCGTGTGGCGGTGCTCGACCCGTCGAATGACGTAGTTACCCGCCGTATCATCGACCGCATGGATGCAAGCGAATACTTCACCGTCATCTGCCGCCTGCATTCTCCCGCCGATATGGAGGCTTCTTTCGGAAGAGGGGAGATTGACATGGCGCTTGTTTTCAGCGAGCGTTTCTCGGACAAGCTTTATACCGGCGAGGCGCGCGTGCAGCTTGTCTCCGACGCCACAGACCCCAATATGGCGACTATGCAGGCAGGCTATGCCGCAAACATCATCTCCTCTGCCGGGCAGGAGATGCTTCCGCCGGGAGTGCATGCCGCTGCCATTGTACCCCAGCTCAAGCTGCTGTACAATCCGCAGATGAAGAGTGCCTACAACTTCGTGCCGGGTGTCATGGGACTTATTCTGATGCTGATTTGCGCCATGATGACCTCCATCTCCATTGTGCGCGAGAAGGAGACGGGGACGATGGAGGTCCTGCTGGTTTCTCCCGTCAAACCGCTTTTCATCATTCTGGCAAAGGCGGTGCCCTATTTTGTGCTGTCGTTTGTCAACCTGACCACCATTCTTCTGCTTTCGGTCTATGTGCTCGATGTTCCCGTGGCGGGCAGCTTGTTCTGGCTGGTGGTGGTGTCGCTGCTATTCATCTTTGTCTCCCTGGCGCTGGGGCTGCTGATTTCCACGGTCACCCGGACGCAGGTTGCCGCCATGCTGGTGTCCGGACTGATGCTGATGATGCCCACCATGTTGCTTTCGGGCATGATATTCCCCATTGAGAGTATGCCCGTTATCCTGCAGGCCATTTCAGCTGTGCTTCCTGCACGCTGGTATATCCAGGCGGTGCGTAAGCTGATGATTGAGGGAGTGGATGTTTCGCTTGTGCTGATGGAGGTCGGCATACTTGCCACGATGGCGGTATTGCTGATAACGGTGAGTTTCAAGAAATTCAAGCATCGGCTTGAGTAAAGAGCGGATATGAATTTTATATTAATTATTCAGGCAGAAGAACATAAGGACAAAAGGATACGGGAAATCTGTTCTTTTGTTCTTATGTCTAAAATCTTTAAAATATCGTCTTATGATAAAGTTTCTCATTGAAAAGGAATTCAAGCAGTTGTTCCGCAACTCCTTCCTGCCCAAGCTGATTTTCATTTTCCCGTGCATGATTATGATACTGATGCCCTGGGCCGCCAATCTGGAGATAAAGAACATCAATCTGAATATAGTGGACAATGACCACAGCGTCTTGTCTCGCCGTCTGGTAGATAAAATCGGTGCATCCACTTATTTCTGCCTGACAGCGCTTCCCGATACATACGATGAGGCTTTGCTGGCCATTGAAGCAGGTTCGGCAGATGTCGTGCTGGAGATTCCCCGTGATTTCGAAAAGGATTGGGTGAAGGGAGAGGCGCCTCGTCTGCTGGTGGCGGCCAATGCCGTGAACGGCACGAAGGGCAGTCTGGGAGGATCCTACTTGTCTTCCATCATCAGTGACTATACCCGTGAACTGGGTTCGGAGTCGTCTTCGCAAGGGCTTGCCGGGAAGCCGCTTCCCCGGGTGGACATCACTACGCAGAATCTTTACAACCCCACGCTGAACTACAAGCTTTTCATGATTCCTGCCCTCATGGTAATGCTGCTGACGCTGATTTGCGGTTTTCTCCCTGCCCTCAATGTGGTGGGCGAGAAGGAGGCGGGCACCATCGAGCAGATAAATGTCACCCCCGTCGGCAAGTTCACTTTCATTGCCGCCAAGCTGATACCTTACTGGCTGATAGGTTTTGTGGTGCTGACCATCTGTTTCGTTCTGGCATGGGTACTTTACGGCATTCTGCCGGCGGGACATTTCCTCACTATCTACGGCATGGCGCTGGTTTTTCTACCGGTGGTGTCGGGGTTCGGGCTGGTCATATCCAATCATTCGACCACGTTGCAGCAGGCCATGTTTGTCATGTGGTTCTTCATGCTTATCCTTATTCTGATGAGTGGTCTTTTCACCCCTATCCACAGTATGCCTGAGTGGGCGCAATGGATTACGCGCATCAATCCGCTACGCTATTTTGTGGAGGTGATGCGTACCATCTATCTCCGTGGCGGCGGATTTGCCGAACTGCTGCCGCAGTTGGGAGCCTTGTTGGTCTTTGCATTGGTCTTCAATCTGTGGGCGGTAAAAAGTTATAGGAAAAGCAGTTAACTGATTTTTCTATATTAGCATCCCATTTGGCTTTTTTTCTTGAAGAAAGGCTACACCATTTGCCTTGGATAGCTACACCCTTTTGTGTTTAAGGCTACACCATGAGGAGGAAAAGGTGTAGCCCTTTTATTATGGATAATAAAAGCTGTTTTTTGTGCGGAAAAAAAGGTGCAAGTAGTGATATGTATCTAATGATAAAGACAACTGTTATACTTGTCAATTAATTGATAGAGTTTATATGATATCTATCAGTTCCCTTATTGGAAAAAACTCTTATCTTTGTACGCGAATAAATAAATATCTTATACCAAAATGAATACACGAACTACTTATCTTGCCTCGAAACCGCATTATGAGATTCTTGACGGACTTCGTGGCGTGGCGGCTGTCATGGTTATTGTCTTCCATCTTTTTGAAGCACATGCAGGCGGCAGCCATCTTACTCAAATTATCAATCATGGTTATCTGGCAGTGGATTTCTTCTTCATGCTTTCCGGTTTTGTTATCGGCTATGCTTATGATGACCGTTGGAACCGGATGACCGTGGGCACTTTCTTCAAACGCCGTATCATCCGCCTGCATCCTATGGTGATTATGGGAAGCATTGTGGGCGCTGCCTTTTTCTATTTTCAGGAGTCGCCTTGTTTTCCACCTATCGAGAATACGTCCATCGGAACAATGCTGCTGGTGATGTTGCTGGGCTGTACCTTGCTTCCTCTTCCGCTGAAGTTCGACATTCGCGGCTGGACGGAAATGCATCCGTTGAATGGCCCGGCATGGTCGCTCTATTATGAATATATCGGTAATATCCTGTATGCGTTGTTTGTACGCAAGTTCAATAAGGTGGCCCTGTCGGTGCTGGTATTTGTGGCAGGGTGTTTTACGGTGTACCGTTGTCTGACTGCTCCTGCCGGCGATATTGTGGGTGGTTGGGCCTTGAACTGGGAACAGCAGTATGTGGGTATGGTCCGGCTGATGTATCCGTTCTTCGGCGGATTGCTTCTGTCACGCCTCGGCTGGCTGATACGGCTTGAAAAGCGTGCTTTCTGGTGGTGCAGCCTGCTGATTGTGGTGGTTCTTTCCATTCCCCGTATCGGAGGTGAGGATGGTTACTGGATGAACGGGCTTTACGAGGCTTTCTGTATTATCTGCATCTTCCCGGTCATTGTTTCGATGGGAGCGGGCGGCAAGGTGACCGGTAAGCGCTCTACTGCCGTATGCAAGTTCCTGGGAGATATTTCCTATCCGATTTATATCACCCATTATCCGCTGGTATATACTTATACGGCTTGGGTATGCAACAATAACGCTACAATGGCAGAAGGTATCCCTTATATGATACTTACTTTCGTGGGAGCCGTTGTCCTTGCTTATGCTTGTTTGAAACTGTACGACGAACCGGTGCGCAAGTGGCTGACAGACCGTTTTCTGAAAGGGAAGAAGAAATAGTTCCGTATGGCTATGGATATAAAAAATCTCCCGTTGCATTATCTTGTGCAGCGGGAGATTTTCTTTTTAATGGCCGGGCGTTATTTTACGTCGATGAATTTCTTGGCCTTTTCTTTTTCTGCTTCTGTAAACTTAGGCAATGTAATGTTCAACACGCCGTTTTCTACATGGGCGCCAATCTTTTCCTTATCGACATCGTCCGGAAGAATCATGGTTTGCTGGAACTTGGTGTATGAGAATTCGCGGCGCAAGTAGCGGCCTTCCTTCTTTTCGTCCTTGTTGTTCTCTTCCTTGCTTTCTGTTTTCTTTTCCATGCTGATGACCAGATTGTTTTCTTCATCGATGTGAACGTTGAAGTCTTCTTTTGTCATACCGGGAGCAGCCAATTCAACTTTGTACTCTTTTGCTGTTTCGAATACGTTGATGGCAGGGGCGGTGGCATTTGCTTTTACCATCCAATCATTGTCAAAGAAATCATTAAAAATACTCGGTAACCAATTTTGGTTTCTTCTTACAGGCATCATAGTTATAGTCTCCTATTGTTTAAGTTAAACATGCTATTTAGTTTTGAACTCCGGTTCTTTGTCTTCGGGTGTCTGCCTTTTGGGTTTTCACCATCCGTTTCTTGAACCGTCGTTCGCTAACAATATTGCAAACCTTATGCCAACCAGTTTTCACTGACTTTATTGACTATTTGTCATTGAAAAACTGACTTATTTGCCTATTTAATGCCATTTTGCTATCTTATTTATTAAAAATTGATAGATTTTCAGACTAATTTAAAACGCATTCTCCAACGCTTGGCTTCTTCGTCCCAATCGTGACTGATGATTTTGAAGGTTCCGATTTCTGATGTATTCTCCACATGTACTCCGATGCAGAGGCATTCGTCGTAATCGCCTACTTTCACGACACGTACCGTTTCCGAAGCACCATCGGGCAGGCGTTCCAAGTCGAAACGTCCTTGCGCTTCCTCTTGCGTAATGAATTCTGTTGTGACGGGCAGATGTCGGGCGATTACCTCGTTTACGGCCTCTTCCAGCTTCTTTATTTCTTCTTCCGTGGGGCAGGCGGCAAGACGATAGTCCAGCTTGCTCTTCTTCCGTTCTATGTGTGCTGATATGGAGCGGCCGCAACCGAATAACCTTATCATGGTCTGGTTGATGATGTGCTCCGTTGTATGCATAGGAGGGTACTCCTGCTTGTTGTGGTCATTGAGATGAGGTTGTTGTTCCATGTATAATTTCAATAGTTGATATATATTTGATATTTTATCGTTTGAGGTTGGCCAGCACTTCTTCTTTCAGGATGCTGTATATATGTATATCTGTATATTCTCCAGAAGCCAGCAGTTCTCCGCAACGTTCTGTTCCCTCATGGACGAAACCGAGGCGAACCGGTACGGCGTTACTGGCTGCATTGCCCACGGCACAGCGAATTTGTATCCGCTTTATCTCTTTTTCTTGTACGGCCCACAGACACAGCTTGCGGACACTTTCAGTAATGATGCCCCGATGCTGGTATTCCGGCAGTAGCCAATAGCCGAGTTCTGTACGGTGGTTGTCGAAATCGGAGAAATGGAAACCTATCAGTCCGCAGATTTCATGCTGCTGGTTCCAAATACCGAATATAGGTTCATTTCGTTCGGCAGGAGCAGATAGTACCTGACGTAAAAAAGCTTCTTCATCAGCTGTTGTGCGCATATTATCCACAAATGGCAGCCATGTTCTTAAGTAGTCCCGGTGTGTGTCGATGGCATGGTAGATGGCTGCGGCATCTTCTATTCTGATTTCCTGCAGATAAATGTCCGGAAGGATGGGGAAGGAAATGGGAGAGGGGAGGATATGCACGTCTCTTGATTGGGAAAGCTGTATCCTTTCCTTGATTTTTCTCCAGGCATGTGTATTGAACAGACAGCTTTCGCGCATGGTGTGATACATCTCCTTGAACCGGGACATGGGGATAGTGAAGCTCAATAAGTCCGCTTCGAAGTATGGGCGGACGGAGGGGTCGAAGAATCCCAGGAAAGTACGTTTCCCTTGTTTCCGGTTTTCAATGATGGTTTGGGTAATGACGGAACAGCAGCCGGAGCCGAATGGGGCTGCTACTGTCTCTTATACACATCTGACGCTGCCGACGAAGCTAGAAG
>ERZ1026998.162-NODE-162-length-26836-cov-5.484560_pt1 | contig 26836 bp, 32 predicted proteins | sample MGYA00519288_ERZ1026998 | MGnify/ENA primary metagenome ERZ1026998 (study PRJEB26926, sample SAMN06164454) | human gut metagenome | biome: ENVO:00009003; feature: ENVO:2100002; material: ENVO:00002003 | host: Homo sapiens | place: USA | collected 2012 ...
TCGGCAGCGTCAGATGTGTATAAGAGACAGTAGCGGTATACCTGGCGTTAATTGGGATACCGTAAAAAATAAGTGGATTGCTTGCGTATCTGTTAATCACAGGCAAATCAAGATTGTGACCACATCAAACATAAATGTTGCAAAATCGGCAAGAGAGGAGGCACAAAAAGCAAAAGAATCCGGACTATTAACAGATGATTTTATAAACATATTAAAATCAAAATATCGTAATCTATAAGCAGGTGCAACAGCCTGCTTTTCTTGATCTATTTTCACTGCGATATTTTAACGTGCTAAATTTTGTAGACAAATTGTAGACATTTTGTAGACGCAGATTAAATAAAAGGAGATTAGATAAAATAAAGGTTAGATAAAATAAAAATAAATAAATGCAGAAAGACAATGATATACCAAGTATATATAAATACTAGAGCTGTCCGTCTACCACCATGTACCCATCTGCAAATATTACCTGTCTGTCTGTTAAATAATCCCATTTGTCAAATTTACACGGATGATATTTTTTAATCGCATGATTTTTATATACTCAGGATCACCAGCAAACATACCACCATAACAAATCGTCAAATACGTAAAAGGTTGTTGTAGATTTATAAATAGGTCTTGTGGTATGATAAAAGCAGTTAGGGAGCCGACGCTAACACGGTGCGAGTGACAGCGGTGTAAATCCAACCCCCTTTGGATACGCAGCCGCCCAGATTGTAACCAAGACCACCGGAGCCGACAGACCGGAACCGATCAGAAGTCACTAGCTGATCACTTTTGTAAATTTATGTTTTTGCATGATCTGTGGAGGAGATCAAAAAACATAGGTTTATTGAGTGATGCTTAGTGATTTTTTTATTGCAGATTTTTAAGAGGTGCAGAACATGGAAAAAGTCGAAAATACAGAAACATCCCAGGTTTACGAAAATGACATGGAGCTATATCTTTCCCAGTTCTGCAAGGATCAGAAAATCGAGGATATCAGACAAGAGTCTCAGAGCGTTTGGAATGCTGCTCTTATGTATATCAAACGACATGCATTTAATGAGCCGGATTGTCTCAAATCTAAAGAGATGCATAATATAGACGGGTTTATGGGTGGTTATAGTAATTATAATGCTTATGACTATACGTTAATTAATCGTATATGTGATTATTATATATATATGTGTATGATGTATGATAAAGAGGTATCAGCTATAGGATTTAGTTTATTGACAGGGATAGACAGATATACGATAGCTACTTGGAGAGACGAGGGAACAAAATCAAGTCCATTAAGTTCTGACATTGGCAAAAAGATATCGGATTTCCGCGAAGAATCTTTGAGCGCAAAACTTGCCACGGCAAAGCGTAACCCTGTGGGGATCCTGGCAATCCTAAACCGCCATTACGGATGGAACCTTCCGGGAGTATCGAGAGAGCAGCAGAACCACAAGCAAGCGTTAACTGCTTCGGATTTGCCACAGTTAGGCGTTGCAAATGGACAAAATACATCAATGTTGACCGATTCCGGAGCGTATGACGATAGCAACGTAGATGCGAATGATTAGCAACAAGTGAGGAAACGTGCGGAAATATGGGATAGTTAAGGACGTGTCAATAAAGACTGCGCGAAGCGCGAATTTTGCGCATAGTTGAAATGTGTTGATGGAAACGGGGGGGAGGGGGTCTGACAGGATCAGCGAACAGCCCCTACTTAGTCCCTCAAATTTCCTAAAAAATAAAAAGACCTTTATCCAGAAAGGAGACCTAGATGTCAGATAATGTAAATCACCCAAGTCATTATGAGACAGGAAAATATGAGTGCATAGATGTGATGATTGAGACGCAGGGGATTGAAGCTGTGAAGAACTTCTGCATCTGCAATGCTTTTAAATATCTTTACCGGCATGAGAATAAAAATGGTGTAGAGGATGTTCGGAAAGCTAAGTGGTACCTGGACAAGTATTTGGAACTGGTTGAATCAGACAAAGAAAAGCTAAAGAAATCTTTTGAAAACTTGGAAAGAAGCATTGAGAATATTCAAAAAAATTGGAAAATACCGCCAAATATTGAAATTGCTATACCGCTTTGCAAACATGAATCTGAAACAGACAATGATGAAAAAGTTTCTGTGGAAGAGGATTTAAGTAAAGTTGCAACAATTCCTAAGTTAGATACAGGATCAAGGGCGCATAAACCACAAACTGCTAAGAATTTTGCAACTTCTGTATGAATTTACAATGATCGAGGTCACTTATGCAGATCTACGGAAAAGAGATTAAAGACGAATGTTCAAAATGCGGTGAAGTCCTGCAATGCGAATTATTTCTGCAAGGTCACGGAATCAAGAGAGACCGTGAGAACGTTACGGAAATGGTTAGCTGTCAGATGGAGCACCAAAAGAGCAGGCTTGATAAAGAGCCTAAAGAAGATTTGCCAGTTAAGGAGAAATGTGAATTGCCACCGGAGATTAAAGAGATCTACACAGAGGTTTGGAAAATCCATAAAGAGTGCGCTAATCCGAAAACGGATGATGACTGGTCGTATCTTATCCGGCAAGGCAATATGTTGATTAAAATACATAACAATAGCCAGTTTGCTAAAGCACTGGTAATGGCAATGATCGATGAAATTGAAGGAAGGACGAAGAAAAAATGAAAAAGATAATCAGAAAATTCTTAAAAGTATGTTGTTCAACAGCATTACTTACTCTTTGCGGAAGTAATTTCCAGATTGCACGGGATTCCAGCACAGATACAATTTCAAGAGTTCTGTGCATTGCATTCGGACTGATATTGCTGATAGCAAATTATTTTGTGTGGGAGGTAGAACTGACATGATTGGATTTATGATTTTAAAAATTTTGACAACCGCAGTGATGGCATTTTTCGCAATAGCAAGTGCATTTGATGCGCCTAAACAGAAAAAAGCATCAGACGGAGTTATTTTATTTGCGTTCGCAATGTTTCTTGCATTTGGAATAACTTTTATGTGGGTATAGCCTATGTGGTTACCGGAGATTATGCGAATTATCCCATATCACATTGTTGAATGGGTTAAATTCATAAAGCCATTGTTATTGCCGAATATTTGGTGTTGTGTTGGCATTGGATATGTGGCAGAGAAATCAATGCATCAAGAGTGTATGCAGCCTGTGTGTGGGAAACGAAAAATGGAAATATGCGTTCGACAACACCAAGTTTTTCAAAGTACCGTGCGCAGGCGTGATAATTAAGCAATATAGGGTGTTTCACGAAAAATAATCCGGGAGCAGATGGTCTCTCTCCCGGAGTTTAGGGCTATTGCCAAGCGGTAAGGCACAGCACTTTGACTGCTGCATCCCAGGTCCGAATCCTGGTAGTCCTGTTTCGCAGATGTTTTCTTCTTTCGGTCTTTGCCATCTGCGAATATTCCACCTACATGGAATACTCCTTTCCCCTCATAGCGGAATGCTGTTAAGAGCCGTCGCAAGGCTCGTGAGGGTTTTCCACGTAACCGCTTGAAGCCTTGCAACCATATAGCGGTGAAAACTTTATCTGCGGTGATAAGACGATACCGTGATTGCAATAGTCGGTAGGTAGCAGATAGATATGCCAGAAGTTCATCTGTGGTTATACGGCACATTGGGATGTAGCGCAAATGGAAAGAGCAGTGTCCTTCTAAGGCATAGGCTGTGGGTTCAAGTCCCATCATCCCAACTTGCAGAAATAAAACAAAGCGTGAGATACGGTGGCGGCACAAGGTGTTTCGTAAATGTACAAGTCAGGTAAACAGCCGGGAGACACCCTACCGATAAACAGCAGAAAATCATAACGCTTGTCCCTGTTCACAGGTGCTGACTAACTGCTGCATAATATCTGTTTCTGCAATTATTCGGTCAAATTATGCTGTCTGTTAACAGGTGGTCTATGTTTTGGCTGAAATTCAATGCTTGCATATTGCTATGCGACATTTTAGTGCGTAGCAGAACCCGGGAAATATGCTTGCATTATGCAGATATGGTGTAATGGTAACACAGTAGCTTGCTAAGCTATCCAGCAGAAATGCTGTCAAGGTTCGAGTCCTTGTATCTGCGCTAAACTTACGACAATCAACCTGGGAAAAGGTTTGCCGTAAGCGGTATAGAAAGTCCGCATGAGATTGTACAAAGTAGTGGCAAAAGCAATTTCGAATATAGCAGTTCCACTACACTGCTATATCTGCCGTATGTCCGGGTGGCGAGGGAGCGGTCTTGAAAACCGTTGGCTGTAAAAGGCTTGCAGGTTCAAATCCTGTGTACGGCGTGCGTCGATGAAGGATTCGACCAGTAGTCATTATTGAGAAGTGAAAATCCTAGGAAGTAGCTTTGTTGAGATAGTGACAAATCCTCTTGTTTTGGAAAGCAATGAAAAAGTTTGACCGTTTCAAGTTTCAAAAAATCGTGAAAACTTTATATACGTCTGTCTGTTGGTCAGAAAGAGGTCTCCAAAACCTCTAACGAAAGTTCGATGCTTTCCGGGCGTGTTTATCCTTATCTCCACTTAGTCTGGCACTACTGCAATAGTTCAGGTCGATGGGAGATGTATGGATAGTAGTTGTATTATCGGGAACAGAAAACTTTTTGCAAAGTAGAATTTGCAGATTTGAAATGCATTGGAATGGTTTGGTCTGACGGAGTTCGACTCTCCGTGCAACTATTCACTAGCTAAAACGTAAGCCACATATGTTTAGCGAAAACCAAGCCTATGAAGTAGAGAACAGACAAGACTGTGAGATTGTGGATAGTCAGTGACAAGTAGGCGGTGCACATTTGGTTATGGCAAGCGCAAGCTATAAAAGGTTTTACAGTGCGATTCCCATGTATAGCTTCAGTGGTAGAACAGCATCCGCATAGGATGTGTGTCGGCGGTTCGATTCCGTCTGCATGGGTTACGGAGGATATGAGGATGTTTAGAGACTGCTCTGCTTGCAAATACTGTTCTGTCGATTATTCTTTTGACGAAGAAACAGGGGACGAATATCCCATTTATGAGTGTACAAAAGGTAATGATACGGATTTAGATTTTGAATGCAAAGATTTTAAGAAATATAAACCGAGGAAGTACGTTGAAAAAGATACGGAATGTGATTGTTGCCAAAACGCTCATTTCTGTTCAAGATTATCGGGTACTTCTTTTGACTGCACAAATATGTTTGATAAACATAGACACGTTTTTTATAATCGTGACTACTGTTGTAAGATAAATGGTTCAAAATGGAACGATATATTAAAATTGCGAGAATCAGGACTGAAAGATTCTGAAATCATAGAAAAAATCAGCAATGAGAAATTAGAGGAAATGATTCGATACGTAAAAGAAAATGGTATTGAGTTGCCAGAATCCATAAAAGAGCAGTGCCGTAAGGCAGGATTTGAGGTGTAATATGAAACATTTATCTGAATGGCATACGTGTGACAGATGCGGTGTTGAAATTGAATATAATTACAGCACAATTATAAATACTAAAACACAGAAAACTTCATACAGTCTTGGTATCTGTGGTGTATTATTGAATAGTAAAACTTCAACAGAAGAGAAAAATTATGACCTATGCCCTAAATGCCGGAAAGAGTTTGAGGAGTGGATGAAGAATGAATAACATTGATAATCCTTTATCCGGGTATCAATCGCCACCTAAAGAAGCATTGATAAATTTTGGTATAGATGTTTCCAAAGAAGCGGTAGATAAGTACGCTTTGGAAAATTTTGGAAGGATACCGCAAAGTTTTATTGAAAGAGATTTTGCAAGGAACTGTAAAGTGATGGAAGAAAGCAGAAGGATTGTGAAATAAAATGAAAGACACGATATTATACATCAGTGATAGAGAAGAAAGAGTAGTAGATTTCTTAAAATATCTTCAAAAGAAACTGGAAGATAATAAAAAGTGGTGCGATTTAGATTATCAGCACGATATTTTAAAAACTGAAAATTATGATATTGTTGGAAAATCATTTTATGGAAGTCGTTTAGGTGTTGGATATGGGAATTGTTTATATTACTGCATCGATGAAACAATTGATAAAAACAGAATGACGGATAAAGATAATCAACAACTAATGGAAATACTGTTTCATGTTAGAGAAGGAGCAAAAGAAGTATCCGAACAGGAAATATTATATATGCTTGATATGAAAGTAGGTGGATGAAAAAATGAGTATGACGGCAGTAATTGAGAGCATAGAACGTGATGCGTTTCGACAGGTCACATCTAAAAACATCGGTAATATTGAAAATGTAAAAATTGAATGTACAACACTGGGAGAAGACCCGATTGTAGTGGCAGATACAAAGGAAGACGAGGAAGCTTTGAAAAAATGTTTTTATGTAAAACTGTCCGAACATCGTTGTAGCAAATGCAAACGTCTTTTAGGAAAATTCAACGGACAGGCTGAGATTAAATGCCCGAAATGTGGGGAAATCAATAGAATCGGTGTAAATTTACCAAAGGATAAGGTTTTTGATTTTTTAGAAACAGAAAAGCGAATTTCACAGGAAAGGATAAACGAATACGCAGAATGTTTTGATGGTGTTCCTGTTAATGACCATACAAGAAAGGAACTACTAAAAAGTCATATAAGATTTTGTGACAGAATATTAAAACTTTTGAATTAAATATTTCAGAGCACCAGCCGTAGAGTGCCTACGCAGAGAGCCAAATTTCCAAAATTTTAGGAAAGGAGGCTCTTTTATATTGGCAAGTCAGAGCCTTATATCGGCAGTAAACAGCTATGACAATTACATACAGCGCAAGGGAATTGATGAACAGGTCATTGATGCGTACATAGAAGCCTGCAGAGTGGCTATAAATGGCGAAAAGGATATAACTTATGGCTTACAGATAACAAACCGTTCTAAAGGCATTGTAGAGCGTTTCTGCATGGAAAGAACCGGAGGAACCATATGGGATTTAGAAAAGTATTCCTTCGCAAACAAGACACATTATTCTCTGACAGATAAATTGTACGATGTTCTTTTACTAGAAGCACAAAATAAAGTTGTGGACAGTGCATACCGCTATTTGGAAAAGAAAAGAGAACCTAGAGAGCGGTTCTATATGCCACGCAGAAAGCAATTCCTTAAAATCGGTCTCATGGATGCCATTCAAGGCATGATTGATGATATATATGACATCCTCTGCGTGTCACTTATCCCTGGTGCTGGAAAAACCACGGTCGAGAAAATGCTAAATGCGTTGGTAGCAGGATGGTTTCCGAGAGATTTCAACCTTTTTTACTCCCACAGTGGAGATATTACACGTATGTACTATGACGGTGTGTACGATATTTGTACAAATTCTGACGAGTACACTTGGAATGAAATTTTCCCAAATCTTTCTGTTACCAGTACTAACGCAAAAATGGAGCAGTTTAACATCGGCAAATATAAACCATTTCCATCCGTTCAGTGTACATCCGTAGGAAGTAAAAATGCTGGTAAAGTACGTGCATCAAAGTTTTTGTTCGTAGATGACATGATCGGTGGCATCGAAGAAGCTATGAATCCTATAATTTTGGATAAATTGTGGGACAAGTATGCGGTAGATGCAAGACAAAGAAAGACACAAGATACTGACGGAAAGAATTGCAAAGAGATCCATATTGCTACCAGGTGGAGCGTAAATGATGTAATCGGTCGGATCCAAAATATGTATGAAGGGAATCCGAGAGTAAAAGTAATTGCGGTTCCGGATATTGACCCAAAAACAGGATTAAGCAATTTTGACTACGAATTTTCCGGATTTACGGTTGCTTTTTTTGAAGATCAACAATTACTCATGGATGAAATCTCTTATAGGTGTCTTTACAAGCAGGAGCCTATTGAACGTGAGGGATTGTTATTCCCGGAAGAAAAAATCAGACGTTATCTTAATCTGCCACATGGGGAACCGGAAATTATTACCGGGCAATGCGATACCAAGGGAAAAGGAACCGACTTTTTTGTTCTTCCGGTATTGCAAAAGTACGGAGAAGATTATTACTGCGTGGATGCTGTTTGCGACAATACTGCGGATTATGAGATGCAGTATGAAAATGCTGCAAATGTACTTGTTAATAATAAAGTGCAAGAGTGCGAATTTGAGCGTAATGCCGGCGGTGACCGTGTGGCAATGGAAGTAAATAAGCGTGTAGAGAGTAAAGGATGGATATGCAACATCACAGACACACCGACAGAGACAAACAAAGAAGCAAGAATTTTTCAGTGCTCTAACTGGATTTTGCAACACGTAATATTCAAGGATTCATCATTGTATAAGCCTAACGAACCATACGGTGTAATGATGTCGTTACTGAAAAGGTATTCTGTTTCAGGAAAAAAACAGTTAGATGATGTACCGGATGTATTTTCAAACTTTGCATTGCGAATTACAAACGGAAACAGGGTAGCAAAAGTAGAAGCAATTCAAAACCCATTCTCTTTCGGACGGAGGTATTGATTATGGTGACTAAAGAGGTTTTATCTCAATACATAGATTTACAGGAAGAAATCAAAGAAGTACAGCAGAAGATTAAAAAACTTGAATCGGATATCAGAAAAATTGAATCGGATGGGAATGTTGTTGACAGCGTATCAGGTGGATGCGGCGGCACTGAACATTTTCGTATTGAAGGATTCCCTTATCCGGAGTACAGCAGAAAACGGACACTGCTTTATTCCAGAAAGGCTACTTTACAGCTTTTAGAGGACGATTTACTGCAAAAAAAAAATGAAGTCGAAGAATTTATTGCAAGCGTTCAGGACAGTCGTATAAGACGGATCATAAATTTACGATTTATTGAAAAATTATCATGGAACAAGGTCGCTGACAGAATCGGTGGTGGAAACACAGAGGATAGCGTAAGAAAAGCATTCGATCGTTACATGGCAAATTAAACTTGTCCGATATGTCCGATTTTTCCGTGATACTATTAAGATGCAGAAAGATTCCAAGATATTTTTCATTTCCTCCTCAGATTATGTGAAGACTCCAGAAGTACCGCTCTTATCAGCAAGGGCGGTATTTTTGTGCGCAGAAAAGAGGTATTTATGATTTTTAATCAAAAAATTAGAGTGTACTGTCCGGGATGCGGACGGTTGGTCGGTGAATGCAGTTCAAAATCACACATCGACAAGACATATAAATGCCGGAATTGCAATAAGATGGTTGTTTACCATACGGAAACCGGAGAACGTGAGATCAAGAAACTTCCAAAAAGAGACCAAAGCAGCGGAATGACATTTATGTAGGTGAAAATATGAACACTATGAAATTTCAAGACCTTGTAAAGGGTTGTCACGGTAGAAAAATTGCATATACGGATGTGGAGCAGATAACCGAAGACAACATTGTAAAGGTTATCGGTGATTGCATCGGTGTTTTTTATTACAATAAGCCAGTTATCAAGTACTTGTGGGAGTACTACAAAGGAGATCAACCGGTACTATACAGAACAAAGCTGTCAAATGAGGATATCACCAATCGAGTAGTAGAGAACCATTCTTTTGAATGGGTGCAATTCAAGGTCGCTCAGACTTACGGAGAGCCTATTCAGTTTGTCAGCAGAAAAGATGATGAAGCTGTAAATAAGGCAGTAGATGAACTGAATGATTACTTAGCAGATGCAAATAAGCATGAGAAAGACATAAAAGCTGGTGAGTGGCAGTCGGCAACTGGAACATCATTCAAAGCTATTCAGATTGTGAATGGAGATGTGCCTATCCGTGTGGTTGCACCTAATCCTCTGAACACGTTTGTCATTTACAACCGCAGTTCCGAAGAACCGATTTTGGCGGTACAGGAATTAAAAGATGAAAATGGAGAGTGGTACAAACTCTGCTACACGGAATCCTATGAATGTAAGATAAAAAACAGTGCGGTTGTTCCTGATACATGGAAACTTCACGGATTTGGTGGTATTCCGATTGTAGAATTTCCGAACAACCATGAGCGGTTGTCTGATATTGAACTTGTTATAGATCTGTTGGATGCAATCAATAATACGCAGTCAAACAGAATGGACGGCATAGAGCAATTTATCCAGGCGTGGTACAAATTTGTAAACTGTGAGATTGACGAAGAAGAGTTCAAAAAAATGAAGATGAACCATGCATTGGTTGTAAAGTCCATCAATAAAGACAATAAGTCTGATGTGGATGTCATGTCACAGGAACTTGACCAAACGCAGACACAGGTATCCAAAGATGATTTAACAGACAGCGCACTTTCAATTTTGGGAATACCGAACAAGCAAGGAAACACTGGCGGTGATACGCAGGGTGCGGTTGAGCTGAGAAACGGATGGGATTTTTCAAAATCAAGAGCAAGGCTTAAGGATCCGGTTGTTAAGACAGCAGAGAAGAGACTGGCCAAGGTTGCGCTGAATGTTATCCGCATTAAGAAAGAGGATCTGAAAATCACTCTTAGAGATTTTGATGTGCAGATTAACCACAGTCCACAAGATAATATGTATACCAAGTCGCAGACATTACTGCAACTTCTGCAGTGTGGTATTCATCCTCTTATTGCAATCAAGACGGTTGGACTTTGGGGAGATTGCGAAAAGACTTTCAACCTTTCCAAACCTTACCTTGATGCTCTGTGGAAAACTGCTGACATTATCAATATAGAAGAGCAGATGGCGAAAGCACAGGAAATAGTAAAACAAATGCAAAATAAGACAGTTGCCTAGAAATAGGTAGCTGTTTTTATTTTATAAAAATTCGCAATGCCGTGAGCGTATAAACCGGCAATGTCAACCGGTGTCGTTGCACCGTATAAAAATTCGTAGGACATAACGGAGGTAATTTATGAAGAGAGAAGAACTGACAGCTATGGGTTTGACTGATGAACAGATTGAAAAAATCATTGCTGAGAATAGCAAGGATGTTCAGGCAGCAAACGCAAAAGCAAACAAAAACAGTGAAGAGTTGACAAGACTGCGTGAGTTGGAAAAGGAATACACAGCCATGAAAGATAAGGATTTATCCGATTCGGAAAGACTGCAAAAAGACCTTGATTCTGCAAATGCAAAAATCGCAGAACTTGAAAAGACGCAGGCTATTGCGGCACAGAGAAGCAATGCAGCATCCAAGTTTAACATTTCTGCTGAACAGGCATCACAGGTTATCAAGGATGACGGCAGTTTTGACTACGAAGTACTCGGAAAGATTATCTCTGATAAAGAGATTGCTGCGGCACAGGCTAAAGAGCAGGAAATCGCAAACGGAACCACAAATCCGGGCGGTGGTAGTGCTGGCGGTGGTGATGGAACTGAAAGTAAAGGTGCTGAAATGGCAAAGAAATATAATCAGCGCTATGTAATCGAACAGTAAGCAAGGAGGTATAAACGTTATGGCTTACATGAAAACCACTACTTACACTTCTGGTGTAAACATTTTAGCAAGTGAAGTCGGACTTGTGTTAAAAACTTTTGAGGGAACACAAGCAATGGCAACACAGGTAGATGATAAGAAGATCATCAAGGCAGGAACTGTGGTTCCAACAAATAACGCTTCTGCGAAGGGAATTGTGTTTGAGGATGTTGATATTACAGATGACGAAAAGAAGCCTATTTCTGTAATTATTGCAGGCCGTGTTATTAAGGCAAATTTGCCTGTTGCAGTAGATACCAATGCCGAAACCGCACTTAAAGCAAGCGGCATTTACTTTGATTAAATTACGGAGGTAAGAACAGTATGCCTAGTGTATTAACAATGATTACAGACAAGGATAGATTGGATTTTTCCCAAAACTATTCTATCGCAAGAAATTATGTAGGTGATCGTCTTTTCCCTGATATCAAGACCGAGAACCTTGAAGCAGAGTACGAAAGACTTTCCGAGGGAATGGATCTTCCTACCGCAGCAATGGTACACGCATTTGATACCGAGGCTGCTATTGGTGTAAGACCTGGATTCGAAAAAGTAAGCGTAGAAAAGCTGCTGATTAAGGAAAAAATCAACCAGTCTGAAAGATTACGCCAGTTGCTGAATCATGGTGTAAGAGAAAGCAACCTGATTGACTATGTATATGACGATATGGGTCGGCTGTCTGATTCTGTAAAGACAAGAACTGAAATCGCAAAAATGGAGGTTATGTCTACTGGTAAGATGACCATTAACGAAAATGGTCTCAATTTTGCTATTGACTTCAAAGTAAATAAGTTCAAGGCACTGAAAGGCTGGGAAGATCCTACCCATGATATCCTTGGAGATATTGCAGACATGGTTCAGATGGCTCTTGACAAAGGATATGTTGTCAATACCGCACTGACTTCTACCAAAATGCGCTCTTATATGCTTAAGAATGAAGGAATAATGAAAGCTATTAAGGGAGTTAATTTCGTTGGAATGGCAATTACTCAGGCAGAAGTGGAAAATCTTTTGTTTAGCCTGCATAGTCTGAATATGGTAATTGATGATGATATGTACGGAATTGCCAACAAGGAAAATACAACGAGAACTCCAAAGAGATTTTTACCGGATAATGTATTTACTCTTTATGTATCTACTGGAAACGGAAAGATTGGTACTGGACTTTGGGGCGTAACTCCGGAAGAAGAAAAGGCAAGTGCATTTACAAGCTTGTCCAAAAAGCAATTCATTACTATTTCCCAGTGGGCAACTCCTGATCCGGTTGCTGAGTGGACTAAGGCTAGTGGCGTGTTTATTCCTGTAATTCCTAACCCTTATGGAATCGTAATCGGTACTTTAACCGAAGGAGAAAGCGGTTTGGATACATTGGTAGTGAACAGCACTGCAAGCCAAACAACTAATGGATACACGAAAGTAAGCGTTTCCCCTGCAAAAAGCGGCGACAATTCTTACAAATACAAGGTAGCAGATGATTGTAAATTACCTTCTTATCTTGGAAATGTAAAGACGTATGCTACTTGGGATGGCACTTCTGAAATTGAAGCAACAACCGGCAAGGAAATTATGATTATCGAGTGTGACCCTAATTACAGAGCAGTAAAGGCAGGTATTACTACGGTAACTGCAAAGGATGAATAAGAGGTAACACATGGCAGAATATACGACTTTGGAGCAAGTAAAAATCCGTCTGAAACAATTTCATATTGATTCTGAAAGTTCCGAGGTCGTGTTTGACCATTTGGAAGAAAATCCTCTTTTGCAACAACTTATTAGTCAGGCAGAAGCCGACATCAGAGCAAAAAGAATGTACCCGGAAAGTTACACAGAAGAGAAGATTGCTGCGGATATGAAAAAATTTCAGTCCGTGGTGGTTAATCTTGTAGTGTATGACAGATCGCAAGCCGGTGAAAACTTCATGGCAAGTTATTCAGAGAATGGAGTGTCGAGAACATGGAGAGACCGTGAGGATCTGTTTGTTGGCGTATTTCCATTTGCAAAGGTATTGTAATTAAAAGAAGATTGTGCGTAACCATGTTACTGATTCCAGTAATAAAGTTGCAGGCGGCACACTTTAAGGGTGGTGGGCGGTGTGCCAACAAACAAGGAAGGCGGTATATGATGTGACTATAGAGTTATCTACAGCAATCATTATAAGCGTGTTATCACTCGGTTTTTCCGTCTACATTGGTCTGAAAAACAGCAAAAGAACAGACACAAAGGATATTGAGGAACGTGTGAAAGAAAACACACGCATCAACATGAAACTGGACACCATCCTTGATACTATCAATGAAATGAAAAGCGAGCGTTCAGAGATGAAGAAAGAGCTTGCAGAGCATGAACAGAAGCTGACAAAGGTTGAAGCCAGTACGGCATCTGCACATCATAGACTTGATGGAATTGAGGAAAGACTTAACATTAAAGAGAACGGAGGTAAGGAATGATGGATTTTTCACAGGTAGGAACTTGTGTTGCAATCGTGGTTATTTGCTATCTTTCCGGTATTGGAGCGAAGCTGATTCCGGTTATTAAGGATAACTACATCCCGGTTGTTGTCGGCATTGTTGGTGGCATTCTCGGAGTAGTAGGAATGTATGTTATTCCGGATTTCCCGGCAAATGATGTGCTGAATGCTATTGCGGTCGGAATTGTTTCCGGTTTGGCAAGCACTGGTGTAAATCAGATTTACAAGCAGGTGAAGAAAGATGCTTGACATTAACAAGCAGGACATGAAGTACTCACGTCAGGGAGAAAAAGTCACGATTTATAACCGTGACAAAAACGGTAACATTATTTATGATGAAGTGGCAGGTGAAAAAATTCCGTCAATCAAAGGAACGATTACGGAATTTTTAGAACCCGTCCTTTTTTCTGCCAACATCAGTAATAAGCTGTCGGAAGTACTGGTAAAAGAATTTGGTATTGATGATTCCAGTTCGTATTGTCAGATTGTGACCGACAAAGGCTATTTGCCGATTAAGGCAGGGGATGTTATCTGGAAGAAGTCGGAAGTAGGTCATGACGATGACGGACTTGTGGACAGCAAGACTGCGGACTATGTTGTCAAAGGCGTTGCAGATGAAGGGCTGACAGCAGATTTATTTTTACTGCAAAAGACGGTGAAGTGATATGGGAAAGACAATCAACATTAACCTGTTTGACCCAAAGTCCATACAAGCGGCTGTAAAGGCTCTTAGAGACTATGAAAATAACTTAGAGTATAAATGCAGGCTACTGGCTGAAACACTGGCAGAAAAGGGCATAGAGATTGCTAGAGTGCAGATTGCTGACCTCGATGCTATATTTACATCGGAACTTTTGCAAAGCATTCATGCGGAATACGTTGGCTCCGTAAAGGGTGGCGGTGTTTGGGCGGTGGTTGCAGGTACAGACCATGCGGCTTTCGTGGAGTTTGGTACTGGTGTTGTCGGAAAGCAGTCACCATATCCATATCAACTACCGGAAGGTGTTGACTGGCAGTATGCAAGTGGTAAGACAATCAGACAACTTGCGGACGGAAGATATGGTTGGTTTTATCCTGCGGATGACGGTAAATGGTATTTTACAGAAGGCATGCCGTCAAGACCATTTATGTACCTGACTGCAATAGAACTTCGTGATATTGTATCACAGACAGCAAAGGTGGTGTTTGGTAGTGGATAATGAATATCAGTGGGTATCAGATTTCAAAGTCAAGATTGCATCGTACTTAAAAATGAAGATACCGCAGAGCCATCCTAAAGCTTATGTGACGGACAAAAGTAAGGATTTGTCAGACCCTACATTCCCTACGGTGTACTTTCATGCTATGCCGTTCACAGAGACAGGACAAGACCTTGAAGCACGTTCTGTTAATGGAATCACAGCATCATACCAGGTGGATGTGATAACCAACAAAAGTCAGGAAGAAGCTGAAGCTATCATGGCTACGGTTGCTGGACTTTTTAAGCGTTTGCGATTTCAGATAACTTCCATGCCGGAGTTCAATAATACTTCGCAGGACACATACAGAAGCACTGCACGGTTCAGAAGAAACGTAGATGCTGATGATATATTGTAACTATTGACAGAGCCTACTGGCTCTATTTTTTTATGAAAATTTGGAGGTAAATATGGCTACTGGTTTAAAATCAAGAATTGCCTATAAAGAGCCTAGTTCTAGTGCTGCTACTGGTGAGTACTGGGCAGGAACTTACAAACTGCTCATGAGAGCAAAAAGTATTCCTTCTCCGTTCGGAAGTCAGAACATGGTGGATACTTCTACACTGGAAGATTTGGTCGAAACACAGGAAATTGGTCGTAGAGCAGCTAACAGTATGGAAGTGCAAGGGGCATTTGAGAAAAAGTACAAGGATGAAATGGTGACAAACGAGGGAAAGAAACTCGATTTTATCATCCTGTATGGAACTGACGGAAAAGGTTCAGAGGGTATTTGCGCATTTATTGGTCAGGAAAGTTTTGCACCGGACGAAGCAACAGACGATCATCTGACCGGAACTGCTACGATTGCACAGGCTACTGTACCGAAGTGGATTGAAGATAATTACACTGTTGCAGTAACAGAGGATGAAAACGGTTATCCCACAGCAATTACACTGACAAAAAAATAGAAAGTCAGTCAGAAACAAATAACACTGCCGTGGCTGACTTTGATGAAACGGTAGATGAACCATTGATTTAGCAAAAAAGAGCCGTCTTCGGGCGGCTCCTTTCCAACAAAAGGTTGGGGAAAGGATAAATTATGTTGACTGTAAAATTTGGAGAAAAGGAACTTAACATTAAATTCGGTTACGAAGCAACCGTAAAGAACAACATCATTAAGAAACTGGCAAACCTCGAAAAACAAGAAGATGGAATCGAATCCGTAAATAACATTCTCATGTTACTGCCGGAACTGATTCTTGTCGGTTTGCAGAAATTCCATTCTGATGAATATGGTTTCGATCCTTACAACAAAGAGCAGAAAGAATCGAAGTTAAGCGAGGTTTACTCCATGCTTGATGATTATTTTGATTCTGATGAATCTGATATTCAGAAGTTGTTTGCTGATGTGCAAAAAGAGTTGCTTGAAAATGGTTTTTTAGCGAAGCTCCTGAAACAGGAGCAGGAGAAGAACCCCAAGAAAGCGGAGAAGAAGTCAGAGAACTAACATGGGAAATATACTGTAAAGAAGTACGTCCTATGTGGCTTTTATGCACAAAAGGATACGGATTTACAGTAAAAGATATAGATTCTTCCTGCCCTGCGGATTTAGAGCCTTATGCAGAAGCGTACAAGCTAGAAATGAAGCAGAGAGACAGAGAGATGTGGTCTTGGTTTGGAAATTATGGTATATCGGCATTTGGTGTAGCAATAGACCATTGTTTTAGCAAAAATGCAAAGTCAGAGTATATCAAAAAGCCGATAATTGAAGAAAGCAAAAAAGAGCCTGCTTATAAAGAATCCAACGAAGAAATTGCAATATGGGAAATGAAACAGAGAATAAAAGCATTAAGAGAACAAGGATTGCCGGAAAGCCCGGATTAAGGAGAAAAAAATGAGTTTAACAGGAATCGATGTGTCCTCATACCAGGGGACGATTAACTGGTGGGCGGTAAAACAGAACGGTATTGATTTTGCTATTCTGAAAGTAATCCGTAAGGATTTGAATCCGGACAAGAAATTTGAAGAGAACTGGAAAGGTTGTAAAGAGCACAATGTCCATGTGCACGGAGTATATGAATACGGATATATTACAACGGTTGCAAAATCACGATCTGATGCAAGAAGAGTGCTTACTATTCTTAATGGCAGAAAAGTGACAGTATATCTTGATGTTGAAGATGCCGTTATGAAAGGTCTTGGCAAAAATATTATTTCCATTATCAATGCTTACGGCAAGGTCATCACCGATGCAGGATTGCCATTCGGTGTATACACTGGGGAAAGTTTTTACAAGACATACATTAAGCCTTATGGCTGTGTGAGTTATCCAATGTGGATCGCACGGTACGGCAAGAATAACGGCAAGTGTGATGTGAAGTATCAACCGCAAGTACCGAACATGGTAGGATGGCAGTACACTTCTAAAGGGCGTGTAGGCGGTATTGTAGGAAATGTAGACATGAATGTATGGTACAAGGAATTAGATGCCGTATATGAGGATTTTACAAGCCATAGAAACCCTTATACAGAGCCGGAAAGACTTCTTTATTACAAGCGTCTGGCAATGATGAAGGGAAACGATGTCAAGTGGGTGCAGTACGAACTTGTAAGGAAAGGCTTTATGCCGTCTGTAAATGCGAAAGGTAAGACGAACATTGACGGATATTTTGGAAAAACCACTTCTGATGCAGTAAAAGCATTCCAAAAGAGTGTCGGTATCAAAGTGGACGGAAAAATCGGTACGGTTACAAGGGCATATCTCAAAAAGTGATTTTAGGAGCGGTAGGTGTCACAGCTTACCGCTCTTTTCTTGGAAGTGGCAGACACTTCCTTTTTTATTGCGGTAAAGGCGGTGCGGTATGGATATTGATTCTTTACAGATTAAAATAAAAGCGGATGCGAATAACGCAAGTAACGCACTAAATAAGTTAGCAAACAGCCTTACGAATTTTCAGAGAAGCTTGTCCATTGATACATCCAAACTGACAAGCATTTCTAATAGCATACAGAGTATCGCAAATGCCGCCAGTTCCATGAATACAAGCGGTATTAAGAATATCTCCACATTGACAAATTCCATTAACAGAATGGGGAAAATAGATACAAGCGGATTAAGCAGAATTTCATCTGCACTGAAGACTTTTTCTGCTGACATGGCAGGAACAAAAGTAGATGGAGTAGGGGATATTGCGAGCATAGCATCTTCGATTTCAAGACTTGGTGGTGTGGCATCCGGCAGAGCAATCACGAACATTCCTTTGCTGGCAAAGAATTTGAAGCAGTTATTCACCACTCTTTCAACCGTTCCGAATGTCAGTGATAACATTATTCGTATGACAAATGCACTGGCAGGACTGGCATCTACTGGTGCAGCATCCGGGAGAGCGGCAAACTCTTTAGGACGTAATCTGAACACCTATATGGCAAGCGCAAAAAGAGCCACGAAAAGCACATTTAGCCTTGCTGCGGCTTTCGGCAGATTCTACGCAACATATTTCCTTGTGATCCGTGGAATTAAAAGTCTGTGGAAGTCCATAGAGGGAACTACGGACTATATCGAAGCATTTAACTACTACACGGTAGCATTTAATAAAGTCGGCAAGGAATGGGGCAAGGATTTTGAAAAATTCGGTTACGACAACGCAGAGGATTATGCGCAGAGTTTTGGAAACCGTGTAAATGAACTGCTTGGTAAAATGTCCGGTCTGAAAGTAGATGTAGACGGTGGATTGATTTCTGAAAGCGGAATGAAGAACCTGGGACTGAATTTACAGGAGATAACGCAGTACGCTTCACAACTTGCATCCATTACCAACTCTTTAGGGCAGACCGGAGAAGTCACTACGGCAATTTCAAAGTCCATGACAATGCTTGCCGGTGATATGTCATCTCTTTTTAACGTGGATTTCAGTACAGTTGCGACTAATTTACAGTCCGGTTTGATTGGTCAGTCAAGAGCACTGTATAAGTATGGTATTGATATTACGAATGCCACATTACAGACCTATGCTTACAAATACGGCATTGAAAAGGCTGTATCTGAAATGTCACAGGCAGAGAAACAGCAGTTGCGTTTTCTGGCAATATTAGACCAGTCAAGGGTATCTTGGGGAGATTTGGCAAATACAATCAATACTCCCAACAACATGATCCGTCAGTTTACCAACAACGTAAAAGAAGCCGGTATGGTACTGGGGCAGTTGTTTATTCCGGTATTGCAGAAAGTGCTTCCTGTTATTAACGGTGTAGTAATTGCAATTAAGAGACTCCTTGTCAGTTTGGCAAATTTACTGGGAATCAGAATTGACTTTTCGTCATTCAATCAAAATGTATCCGGATACAATGAGGATTTGGAAGATACGGCAGACGCACTGGATAAAGTGGGAACAAGCGCAAAAAATGCTCAAAGCGGAATCAGAGCATTTGATAAATTGAAAGTTATTTCCATACCAAAATCCAGTGGTTCCGGAAGTGGCGCTGGTGGAGCAGGAATTGACCTTACCAAAGAAATCATGGATGCTACTGCAGAGTACGAAAAAGTATGGCAGGAAGCATTTGACAAGATGCAGAACACAGCTATGGAATGGGCTGATAAGATAGAAAAACTTCTTGAACCTGTGAAAAAGCTGTTCAAAGATTTATTCAATGGTGATTTCTTCGAAGCAGGACAAGATTTATCCGGTATTGTCACAGGAATATTTAACTGGATGTCCGATGCTATTGCATCTGTAGACTGGTATCAGATTGGTCAAAACATAGGACAGTTTCTTGCCGGTATTGACTGGACTGCTGTGTTTACATCTGCCGGAAACTTCATAGGACAAGCAATAACAGCGGCAATCGACCTATGGAAAGGAAGTTTCGATGCCGCACCGATTGAAACCACGATTCTGACAGCAATAGGACTTTTGAAATTCACTGGTTTGGGAGATATTCTTTGGAAAGCAATCAAAGATTCTATTGTCTTGTCAATGGGCGGTAAGGCAGGAGCTGGAATCGGAGAAACAATTCTTGGAAGTCTACTGGGAACTGGAGCGGCAACAGGAGCAGAGGGAGCCGCAGCGGCAGGAGCAACCGGATTGTTTGGTGGTATCAGTGCAGGAGCAGTAGCGGCAACAGCGGCTATCACAGCGGTTGTAGCAGGACTTGCACTTGTATATGCAACAAATGAGGATGTTAGAAAGAGTTTCAAGGAATCAATTTCAGCCATTGCGGATAATCTCACTCCTGCAATGGAGTTTTTAATAACAACGGTTATACCAGATTTACAGAATGCATGGACAGGCCTTGTGGATGTCCTAACTCCGATAGGAGAATTTTTGAAGACTGCATTCACAAGCATATGGCAGGATATGCTGAATCCGGCATTGAAATATGTTGGCGAAGAAGTGCTTCCGAAATTGCAAAGTGGTTTTGAAAATCTTTGGAATGGAGTGCTTGTTCCACTCGGAACATTCCTTGGAAATATCTTAAATCCTGCAATTCAGATTGTTGCAGACATACTTACAATGCTTTGGCAAAATGTAGTAGTTCCTTTGGCACAAGCATTAGGAAGTGTTTTAGGAGCGGCATTTGATGCAATAGTCGATACCATGAATTTTGTGGTAGAACAAGTAAAGCCAGTAATAGAAGTATTCAACTTCTTATGGGACAATGTTTTATCTCCCATAGTCACTCATTTGTGGGAAGATTTAAAGCCTGCTTTTGAAACTGTATTTAATGCAATAGGAAATATTATCAAAAATCTTGGAACAGCATTAAAAGGATTAATAAATTTTGTTTCTGGTGTGTTCACTGGAAACTGGAGAAAAGCATGGGACGGAATAAAAGATATTTTCAAAGGAGTGTTTAATGGACTTGTATCCATAGCAGAAGGATGCGTAAATCTGATTATTGATGGAATAAATGCTTTTATTGATGGTTTTGGCTTGGTTAGCGGTATATCGGAAGCTATAGGAATAAGCTTCAAGCCAGTACAAATACCTAAAATAAGTATTCCTAGATTTGAAACTGGCGGTTACGTTCCAAGCCGTTACACAATGTTCATGGCGGGAGAGAACGGTGTACCGGAGATCGCCGGAACAGTAGGCGGAAAGACAGCGGTTGCCGGTGGAGTTGAAATCACTGGAATCAAAGATGCTATCAATTCTACTGCGCAACAGGAAATTGCACTTCTGAAACAGAATAATCAGCTGCTGCAAGGAATCCTTGAAAAAGAGTTTGGAATAACAACCGATCAAATTGGAATTGCAGCAAGACAATACGGTCAAGAGCAATTTAACCAAAAACACAAGAATGTATATGTATTTTAACACAGACAGCACTCTGAATGGGTGCTGTCTATTTTTATGCAATAAGGCGGTGAGCGTATGTCAGCATATCAAGGATGGCTTTTAAAAATTGGAGATTACGTTATTGACCAGTCAAGATTTATAGCAGCTGAAAGTTATCAGCCAGCTGTAAATATGCAAGATGTAGACCCCTGGACTGATGCAAATGGATACGTACATAGAAATGCTGTGGAGCTAAAAGCATTAAGTGTTGATTTTTCAACGCCTGCGATGCTGACGGATGACGATTTGCAAGAGTTACTGTCCGGGATACGAAGAAACTTTATTGATGCAACGGAACAGGGATGTAATATCACGGCATACATTCCATTTTTAGGTCAATATGTCACACAATATGGATATATGGCTGATATAAAGCCTACAATCTACGGAACTTATGACGGAGAGATTAAATACAATCAGATAGAATTTTCATTTGTCGGAGGTGTAGCGAATGAGTAACTATACCTATGCGGATTTGTTTGATAAAAGCGCATCCAAAAAGGAAATCACGATTGAAACAGAGGACAAGTCTGTAAAAATCACCAACAGCGAAATCCATTTTGAACAGTTTGAATTAAAAGAAATACTATGTGATGATGATTACCTTACATTTGGACAGTGCAATGCATCACAGTTAAAATTCAAAATTTCCAACGTGTTCACAAGCATGATTGGGAAACAGATAAATGTTTCTGCTGTGATTAATGGACATGTTGACGCACCGTTTATTTTCGGCAAATACCGTGTCATTTCCGATAAACCAACAGATGATAAGCGTTACAGGAATGTGACGGCATATGACGCTATATACGATATTGGAGAATCAGAAGTATCTTCCTGGTATAACGGATTGAAATTTCCTCTGACCTTAAAGCAGTTCAGAGACAGTTTTTTTTCACATTTTGGCGTTGAGCAAGTAGCAACCACATTACCTAATGACAGCATGGAAGTGGAAGAAACAATCAAACCAAGCGAACTTTCTGGCCAGACGGTCATGGAAGCAATCTGCTCAATAAACGGATGTTTTGGCCACATTAACCATGATGGAAAATTTGAATATGTTTTCCTTAAAGAAATAATATCCGGATTATATCCACAGAAAGGATTATATCCACAGAAAGGATTATACCCTAGAAAAGGTTCTGAAAAAGAAAAGGTTACTGGTGGAAAATACAAATCAGTTAAATATGAAGATTTTGTTTGCCAAAAAGTTACAAAAGTGCAGATAAGACAATCAGAAAATGATATTGGTGCAGTTTACCCGGATACAGAGATTACCGAGAACGACAACAGTTATATTTTGCAAGATAATTTCCTTGTTTATGGAATGGGTGCAGATGCCCTAGAAACGGTTGCAAGAAATCTGTATGAGGTTATTAAAGTTGTAAAATATAGACCTTATAACTGTGAAAAAATAGGAAATCCTTGTTTGAGCCTTGGAGAAGCAGTCAATGTATATACGGCTAAAGAAATCATAGAAAGCTATGTGTTGAGCAGAACATACAAAGGAATCCAACAACCGATAGACACCATATCTGCCACAGGAAAAGCACCAAAATACAGTGAACAGGTAAATGGAATTAACAAAAGTATAATTCAACTCCGCGGCAAGACTAATGAGTTGGAGCGTAATGTTGAAGAGACCCGGTCTGAGATAAAGGATGTTGAAAGTGGACTGGATACAAAAATTACACAGACAGCCGGGAAGATTGAACTTGAAGCAAAAAGGGCAATAGATGCAGAAGTAGAATTGGCGGCGGCAATCTCAGTTCAAGCAGACCAAATCAAGTTGAAAGTTTCAAAAGGTGATGTCAGTTCGCAGTTGAGCATTGAGAGCGGACAGGTAAGTATTTCCGGGAATAGGTTTGTATTGGATTCTACCAACTTTTCTATTACCGCTGATGGGAAAGTTACTGCAAAAAGCATTGATATAACCGGAGGAACTATCAATTTACAGTCAGCATCACAAGATTATAGTACGATTGTGCTGAAATACGGTTCTTATACTTGTGGAATGGATGGAGCAGGAGTAAGAGCAACATACAGTTCAAACAGTACAACTCTTACAGCAAGTGGAATTGTAACCACTGGAAGTGTAAATGCGCCTCAAGGATACTTTGATACAATAAGTCCAAAAACATCAAGAGGAACTATAGCATTTAGCAGTAGTGTAAAAATAAGTGGAGATACAGAACTTGCAATAGGACATACGCACAAAATTTATGGGACACTTTTAGTTGACACGACTGCTTTTGCAATAACAAGTGCAGGAAATGTTAAATTAGCATCTAGTTTGGGAAATGTTGGATTTTTTGGAAGCAATGGTGCACAAAAAAAGACTGTGAGCAAAATCACTTCACCAGGTTCTACCAGTACATACAGTATTGCTACCACATTAAACAGCTTGATAGATGCTCTTAAGGCATACAACCTCATAGGATAGGAGAAAAAATATGAACAGTTTAGAAATCAGAGAATTTCAACAGTCTATTGTAAATCTTTTTAACGGATGTGGTCTACCGATGGAGATTAAGCGGCTCATTGTGAATGATATTGCCGGGCAGATTAACAGAGCTGCAGATAATCAAATCAATGTAGAGTTGGCAGAAAGAAACAGAGAAAAAGAAAGTGAGGTATCTGCAGATGGCGCTGAATAAGGTTTATACCAGAATTAACTGGGAAGATTACCCCAGTGAAAACACAGACATTGATGAAATAAATCTTAATAAAATGGATTCTGCCATTGATGCGTTGGACAACCGTATCATATCACAGGATGCCTTAAAAGTAGACAAGTCTGCAATAAACGGAAACATTGCAGACTGGACTATGGATGAAACAACCGGTGTTATTACTATTACAAAATACAACGGTGAAAAGATTATTTTTGACCTTAATATTGAAAAAATACCTGTTGGCTTTTCCATGTCTGATGACGGAATCATTACCATGACTACAGAAGATGGAACACAGTTTACAGCTGATATTGGTTCTATGATTCCGGTATTAACATTTGAAGATTCTGCAACCATAGCTGTATCCGTGACTGGTACTGGAAAGAATAAGACTTATTCTTTTTCGATAAAAACAGGATCAGTAACAGATGATATGCTTCAGCCTAATTATTTAGCAGATATTAGAGTAGAATCCGCAAATGCATCTGCTTATGCGCAATCCGCAAATGCAAAATCTGTATTGGCTGAATCTTATGCCATAGGTGGAACCGGAACAAGAGAAGGAGAAGATACAGATAACGCAAAGTATTATATGGAGCAGGCAAAACAGCAAACAGGAGGAATTCCAACAAAAGTTAGCGAATTAGAAAATGATGCTGGATACATTACAAAAAAAGTTTCTGATTTGACAAATTATTATGACAAAACCACTGTTGATGAAAAAATAGATGCAATTCCCAAAACAGATTTGACAAACTATTTGACCAAAACTGGTGATGGTAGTAATTTGACTGCGGCGTTTGAAGAAGCAACAACTTTAGAGGAATTAACGACAGGAGAAAAGTTATCATCTATTTTTGGAAAACTTAAACTGGCTGTAAAAAATCTTAAATCACTTATAAGTCTTATCGGAACTACCGATATTTCGACTATTGGTGACGGTACTATCACTGGGGGATTAAATGATGTAAATGGCAAGTTAGGAAACTATTTAATAACAGTTCAATTCAAACTTGCTAACACCGGTGTCATAGAGTCTAATGGAATAAAATCGTATGATTCTATTGATGTATCAGAAGCAATTCCATCCGGGTATTCTTTAGCTTTAGCTTTAGGAGGATACACTGGAGATAATCAATTTCATTTTTTTGGACTCTTTGCTAACCCTATAAAAAATACAATAACTGTCTATATTGGCAACTCGAGCAATACAGCAGATAGCGGTGATCCTATAGTAATATTAGTCTGCTTGAAAAATTAAATAATTATTTTACTGCGAGAGGTATTGCAATAAAAATATAAGTATATCTTATTCGTCTAATGGTATATATTGACAATAATTAAACGCCACTCCACCAGTTTGTAATCTTGTTCCTTTTCTAATAAAACAGGATATTTCTGCTGTTGTGCCACCTATGGTCGTAATAGGTCTCAATGTTCCAATCTGTATATTATTAGATGAATACAATGATATATATCCACTCTGATCTGTAATATTTCTAATATGCACATATCCATTATTTGGACATATATATGTTTCGTTTAGGTTAAATATTTTAGGAGATCCACAATTACAATTTTGTAACTTGCCATTTACAGAAGGAGTGATAGCCGATGGGTGGAGATTAAAAGTAAAAATAAATCAATCAAAAAGAGCATGGTGTAAAAGCCATGCTCTTAATCTCTTTATCTGATTCCCCAGTCACCGTCATTGTTGACAAAACCAACCACATATCCTATCATGTCATCAATAAGATTTTCCGGGAGTATGCTATTCGGAGACATGAGCGGAACATATCTCCATTTTCTTACACCGTCTTCAATTATATGGGTTTTCACGACAATATATATCCCACCATTACTTGTTACAATACATCGTTCACCGTCTTGTGGTTCCCGATCCGCGGAAAGTAGAATAATTTCCCTTGGAAGATAAAACGGCATATAGTAGTCACAGGGAATTTTCAAACCGATATAAGTCTTGGATTTTATATCTTCCGGTAAGTTGTCTATGCACATGGGTTCCACAGCATTTGTGGTTGCGATAATTCCATTCATAAGTTGTGGATTAAGGACAGAAATATACTTGTGCGATTTTTCAAGACTGGAATAGATTTTAGCTTGGTGACGTATGAAGTAACGGATAAGGTACAGAGAGTGTTCCGGCAGACTGCGGCATATCTTGACAGATTCCAACATCTTATCTTCCATAGTGCCACAACCTACTAGTTCGTCTACACTGATTCCAAAGGCTCTAGCAAGCGCAACAGCGGTCGATAGCTTTGTGTCGTTAGAATTACCGTATAGTAGTGAATTAAGCGTAGAATAAGGTAAATTAGCTTCATCAGCAAGCTTGTAAACCGTCATGTCCGGCTCATTGAGAAACTCATGGAGATTCCCACGAAAACTTAACATATAATTTACTCTGTTGACTGATAGATGTGTCGATATTTCTTTGATTCGGTCTTTTTTCATCATGTTTTTTGTCCCCCTTTCACATGATACACTTGTAACATCCCTTGTTTCAAGGGACTTCAAGTTCTGGCGAGGGCGGTGTTTATTGGCGTTTTCACCGTCCTCTTTTGTTGATATTTTACAACAATAAAAAACGTGAGTCAAATATATTGATTGTTAAGAACATATGTTCTATAATTTGATGTATCGCTACTTTAGATTCTGCGGAGAATTAAAGGGGAGAGGGGTGTGGTTACAATGAACGAAAGCAATGAATTTTACAGAGAGGAAATTGCAAGAATACTATCTGGAATAGAAGACAATGACATATTGAAATATGTCTATGTCATTGTCTCTGATATAGAG